>Ga0265293_10000219_pt1 | contig 141781 bp, 123 predicted proteins | sample Munlanlewell138R_FD_192505 | JGI IMG/M metagenome (GOLD analysis project Ga0265293, IMG submission 192505) | Leachate microbial communities from a municipal landfill in Southern Ontario, Canada - Leachate well 138R | ecosystem: Engineered > Solid waste > Landfill > Unclassified | place...
TTGGCAAGCTTGAGCAGCGTCTGGAAGGTATGGGCGTCAGTCATGCCAACAGCCTACCCTTGACCGGCTGCACGTCAACAGCTATCCCACGGGAAGGGCGGAAGAACCGAAATTTTTAGCTCTCTCTCCGCCGGTTTCGGGGGAGAGGGAGCAGTCTTCACCACGTCACATCCGTTGGCGACGAGTGGATTTTTACACTATGACCAATTATTTCAACCAGACAGGCGATTAAAGACTCGCCCATAAAGCCGAAAAAAAGTGAGTACCTTACCTAGTAAAGCTGGAACTTTAACGGTTGCGGGCTCCTCAAAGGGATCTTTTCGCAATCAAAAGTCAAAATTTCGCAAGAGCTTCTTTCCACCGCCCCGATTAACGGTATCATGTCAATTTGCGCCGTCGATTCGACACTTGCGCTTGATCTGGAAAATATGCTACTGGCGACTTCTTTATAAGTCAAACGGATATTTTCACCCCGGTATAACCGGGCTTTGCCATATCTTGGTTTTTAAATAATGAAAACTATGCAATCATTAGTTTTGATATTGCTCATGACTATGTCATTCATGATACCGTTGGCAGAATCTAATAACCATCAAACACCATTTGACTGTAAGGAAATCACCGCGCGCCCGATTCACTTCGCGGACGTAGTGGATGATTTTGATGACAATGACATAAGACAACGCCATGCGCATGCACAGCTTGTCTACAACCAACAATTCGGTGATTGCAACCTTCCATTTATGGAAGATCGATTGAACAATGAAGATAGGCTTGCTCTGTTCGAGGCAACCCTGATCTTGGCCAGGCACACGAGTGCGAGCGAGGACGTGGATCGAGCCAACTCAATGGCAGCCAGTCCCGAACTGGCGGATATTTTGACCGCTTCCCATATCGAACGACTCTCGATCATCAATTTCATCGCACGCAACTTCGACAAGGCCGCGCAGTATTCAGCCATGATCGACAGCGCCGCGCTTCTTCCACGAATCGTCAACACCCCGCTTAAAGAAGCGGGCCGGCCCCTTGCGCCACCAAGGCTGCTCGTCCCCTCACACGGCGATGACAACACTGTTGGCTACACAGTCAGGCAGATTGACCTTCCGCAGAATGGAATCGTAGTCATCAGTCACCCTCAGTGCGTGTTTTCTGCTGCCGCCATGGAGCACATCAATGATTCGGACAGAATTTCCGCTATTTTCCGGGAGCGTTCCATCTGGATTTTTCCGCCATCCACCATCATCGGCGAACGCAGTTCCCCGAAAAAAACACTGCCTGCCCAATTGTTCGGCGTTGCCTACCGTTACGGCGACTTCCCCCAACTGGACAACTGGGACTTGCCGAGTTTTTATTTTTTCCGCGACGGCAGACTCGTACACCAGTTCACAGGGTGGCCACGGAGTGGTGAATCCAGCCCACTGCTGGAGGAAGGGCTGAGGCGGATAGCGCCGTGATCGCGTGAGCCAGTGGGCAGCGTCTGCCGACGCACCTCACCGCGCAGCGGGCAACAATCCCGCCTGCTCCGCCAGCCGCCGCACGGCGGGGATGCGCAAGGGTTTTTCGCTCCATTCCTGCATGCCCGTCTGGGGGTCATGGCGTGCCAGCAGGTCGATATCCAGATCGCACAGGCCCTGCGCCATCCGTTCTGCGCTGCGTCCACCTTGCCGCTCGATGGTCTTCAGGGCGGCGATCAGGTCGTCCCCTGTCAGCGCGCTGCGCAGGCAGACCAGTTGGTTGCGGTAAGGACGCGGGCCGCCGCTGGCATCCGGGCCGGTCAGCACCGCGCTGACATGATGCAACTGGCCGATCCGGGCCATGCGTTCGAGGGCGGATGTCAGGCGATCCTCGCCGTCGACATTGCTGCCCAGCGCCAGCCAGTGATCAGCCGGCTCGGCCATCGTTCCAGCGCCGCTGGATCTCGACGCCGACCGATTCCGCTTCCGGCACCGCCTGCGGCTTGTCGATGCGCAGCCACAGGCGGCGCACGCCGAACTCGGCGTGCAGCAGGTCGGCGCAGGACTCGGCCAGGGTTTCGATCAGCCGCCAGGCGCGGCCCTGCGCGTGGGCGCGCAGGCGGGTGGCGATGGCGGCGTAGTCCAGGGTGTCGGCAAGGTCGTCGCTGACCGCCGGGCGGCGGTTGTCGAAACCCATCCGCAAACTCAGCCGCAACGGCTGCGGTGCCGTCTGTTCGTGCGGATGGATGCCGATCACGGTGTCGATGTTCAGGCGATCAAGAAAGACCGCATCGTGCGCTGCCGGATCGCGCCATCGGTCCCGACTCATGCCGCCTGCTCCGCGTCGAGTGGGCGCAATTCGGCCATGTCCCAGCGCGGACGCACGATCACTGCCGGTGCTTCGTGCTGGCCGGAGGCCAGTCGCAGGGCACCGGCGAAGGCGATCATCGCGCCGTTGTCGGTGCAGAACTCCGGACGCGGGAAACACACCCGCAGGCCATGCCGCCGCGCCAACTCCGCCAGTCGCTGGCGCAGTTGCCGATTGGCACCGACGCCGCCAGCCACCACCAATGTGGCCGCGCCGGTTGCGCGCAGGGCGCGCTCGCACTTGATCGCCAGCGTTTCCACCGCCGCCTGCTCGAAGGCGCGGGCGATGTCGGCGCGGGTCTGTTCGCTGCGGTCGCTGCGCTGCCAGGCCAGCAATACCTGGGTCTTCAGGCCGGAGAAGCTGAAGTCCAGCCCGGGCCGGTCGGTCATCGGACGCGAGAAGGCGAACACGCCGTCGCGGCCGGTCTCGGCCAGCCGCGCCAGGTGCGGGCCGCCAGGATAGGGCAGGCCGATCAGCTTGGCGGTCTTGTCGAAGGCCTCGCCGACGGCGTCGTCCAGGGTTTCGCCGAGCAGGCGGTAATCGCCCACCGCCCGCACGTCCACCAGTTGCGTGTGGCCGCCGGATACCAGCAGGGCGACGAATGGCGGCTGCGGCGGATCGGCCTCCAGCAGCGGGGCCAGCAGGTGACCTTCCATGTGATGCACGGCGATGGCCGGCACATCCAGCGCCCAGGCCAGCGCGCGTCCGCTGGCCGCGCCCACCAGCAGGGCACCGACCAGGCCCGGCCCGGCGGTGTAGGCGACGCCGCCGATCTGCTCGATGCCCAGCCCGGCCTGCGCCAGCGTCTCGCGGATCAGCGGCAGCAGCTTGCGCACGTGATCGCGGCTGGCCAGCTCCGGCACCACGCCGCCGTACTCGGCGTGCAGGGCGATCTGGCTGTACAACGCGTGCGCCAACAGGCCGCGCCGCCGGCAGTACAGGGCGACACCGGTTTCATCGCAGGAGGTTTCCACGCCGAGGACGACGCTGGCTTGATCGGTTGGCATGATGCGACTATGATACGCGGCTCCCCGTCGCACGGGGATGTTGCATCCCATCCACCGGAGTTCCCATGCCGAGCGTCAAAGTCCGCGAAAACGAGCCTTTCGAGTTTGCCCTGCGCCGCTTCAAGCGCACTTGCGAGAAGGCCGGCGTCCTCGCCGAAACCCGCAAGCGCGAGTATTACGAGAAGCCGACCCAGGAGCGCAAGCGCAAGGCGGCCGCGGCGGTCAAGCGTCACCTGCGTCGTGTGTCGCGCGACGTGACCAAGCGCCAGCGCCTCTACTGAGGAAGCGGGGTTCCGAAAAAGCCGGCACGCTTGGCGTCGCCGGCTTTTTTTCGTCATGCCGGCAAAGTTCCGTCCGTCCCTGGAGTCTTCCACGATGAGCCTGAAGCAACAACTGACCGATGACATGAAGGCGGCGATGAAGTCCGGCGACAGGCAGCGCCTGGGGACCATCCGCCTGATCAACGCCGCGCTCAAGCAGCGCGAGGTGGACGAGCGCATCGAGATCACCGACGCCATCGTGCTGGCGGTGCTGGAGAAGATGCTCAAGCAGCGCAAGGACTCCATCACCCAGTACGAGGCCGCCGGCCGCGAAGACCTCGCCTCCGTGGAGCGCGAGGAAGTGGCCGTCATCGAGCACTACCTGCCGGCCAAGATGGGTGCCGACGAGCTGGCGGCGGAAGTCGCCCGCGCCATCGCCGACAGCGGTGCCGCCGGCCCGACCGACATGGGCAAGGTGATGGCGCTGTTGAAGCCGCGCATCGCCGGCCGCGCCGACATGGGCCAGGCCTCGGCGCAGGTGAAGCAGGCGCTGGCCGGCTGAGCCGGGCGCGAGCGCCGGCCGGGCAGATCGGGACTCAACTCCCGGCAGCACTCTCCGTCCGGGCGAAACGGCCGCGCGGCAGGAACGCCGGCGGCCCGCGCACCGTAGAATCGACCCCATGTCCGGTCGCATCCCCGACGCCTTCATCGACGAGTTGCTCGCCCGCACCGACCTCGTCGAACTGGTCAACGCGCGCGTCCCGCTGAAACGGCAGGGCCGCGAGTACTCGGCGCGCTGCCCGTTCCACGACGAGCGCTCGCCGAGTTTCACGGTCAGCCCGGCCAAGCAGTTCTACCACTGCTTCGGCTGCGGCGCGCATGGCTCGGCGATCAGGTTCCTCATGGAGTACGACCGCCTGGAGTTCCTCGACGCGGTCGAGGAACTGGCCCGGCAATGCGGACTGGAAGTGCCGCGCGACACCCGCCAGAAGCACCAGCGCGAAGGCTTCGACGACCTTTACGCCACCTGCGAGCGCGCCGCCGTGTTCTTCCGCGAGCAGCTTGCCGCCCATCCGCAGGCGCGCGCCTACCTGGATCGGCGCGGCGTCGACGCCGCCGTGCGCCAGCGTTACGGCATCGGCTACGCGCCGCCGGCCTGGGAGGCACTGCGCAACACGCTGGGCGGCGATGGCCGTCAGCTCGCCCTGCTCGACCGCGTCGGCCTGCTGTCGACAAGCGAGGCCGGCAAGGTCTACGACAAGTTCCGCGACCGCATCATCTTCCCGATCCACGACCGCCGCGGCCGCGCCATCGCCTTCGGCGGCCGGGTGCTGAACAAGGACGACAGCCCGAAATACCTCAACTCGCCGGAAACGCCGCTGTTCCACAAGGGCCGCGAACTGTACGGGTTGTGGCAGGTGAAGCAGGCGCACAGCCGGATCGAGCGGCTGATCGTGGTCGAGGGCTACATGGACGTGGTGGCGCTGGCGCAGTACGGCATCGACACCGCCGTCGCCACGCTCGGCACCGCCACCACCTCCGACCAGGCCGAACTGCTGTTCCGCAATGCCCCCGACGTGGCGTTCTGCTTCGACGGCGACCGCGCCGGCCGCGCCGCCGCCTGGAAGGCGCTGGAAGCCACGCTGCCGCGCATGCGCGACGGCCGCCAGGCGTTCTTCCTGTTCCTGCCCGAGGGCGAAGACCCGGACAGCATCGTGCGCAAGGACGGCGCGCAAGGTTTCCAGCGTCGGCTGCAGGAAGCCACGCCGCTGTCCGAGTTCTTCTTCGCCGAGCTGAGTCAGGACGTGCGCCTGGACGGACTGGAAGGCCGCGCCCGGCTGGCCGAACGCGCCCGTCCGCTGCTCGCCGTCCTGCCCGACGGTGCCTATCGCGATCTGATGACGCAGCGGCTGACCGAACTGACCGGCGTGCGCCGCCTCGCCCCGGTTGCGCCGCGCCCCGCATCGGCACGTTCCGGCGCGGCCCCGGCCCGACGCCGCAGCCTGATCCGCACCGCCATCGCCCTGCTGCTGCAAAAGCCCGATGTCGCCCTGCTCGCCCAGCCGCCCTGGCGCTTCGCCACCCTGCGCCAGCCCGGCGTGCCGCTGCTGCTGGAACTGCTGGACCTGTGCCGGGCCCGCCCCGGCCTGAAGACCGCCAGCCTGCTGCTGCACTTCGAAGGCCGCGAGGAAAGCGCCGCCCTCGGCAAGCTGGCAACGCTGGATTTCCCGGTGGAGGGCGAGAACCTCGACGGCGAGTTCCTCGGTGCCATCGACGGTCTGGAACGGCAGACCCGCCAGCAACGCCTGGACGAACTGAAGGCGATCCAGCGCGAGCACGGCCTCGACGAGCCGCAACGCGAGGAACTGCGCGCCCTGCTCAGCGGCTGACCGCCCGCGCCAGCACATCCCGCCGGCTCCGGCTACCATGCCCGACGGACTTCAACACGCCGCGCCGCAATGGCCGACTCGATACCGATCGCACTGCCCGGCTACACCATCCACCGCCTGATCGGCATCGGCGGCATGGCCAAGGTGTACCTGGCGACCCAGCAGAAGCTCCAGCGCGAGGTGGCGCTGAAGGTGATCCTGCCCGAGCACGCCAACAACCCCGAGTTCCGCGCCCGCTTCATCCGCGAAGGCCAGCTCACCGCCCGACTGTTCCATCGCCACGTGATGACGGTGTTCGACATCGGCGAAGCGGACGGCGCCTATTACCTCGCCACCGAACTGCTGACCGGCGGCTCGCTGGCCGAGCGCCTGCCGGACATCCGCAGCGTGGCCGAGAAGCTCGACATCCTGCGCCAGGTCGCCGAAGGGCTGGATTTCGCCCACGCCAACCAGGTGATCCATCGCGACATCAAGCCCGGCAACATCCTGTTCCGCGCCGACGGCAGCGCCGTGGTGGCCGACTTCGGCATCGCCAAGGCGCTCGATGTGGCCAACACCCAGACCTTGCACGGCATGATCGTCGGCACGCCCAGCTACATGAGCCCGGAGCAGGTGCAGGGCAAGCCGCTGGATGGCCGCAGCGACCTCTACGCGCTCGGCGTCATGTTCTACGAAATGCTGACCGGCGACTTGCCGTATGGCAGCACCACCGACGCCTTCGCCATCGCTGTCGCCCACATCAGCCAGCCGCCACCGGCGCTGCCAGCGCAATTCGCCCTGCTGCAACCGCTGCTTGATCGGCTGCTGGAGAAAACGCCCGAACAACGCATGCCCTCGGCAAGGGCGCTGTGCGATGCAATCGACAACCTGCTGCCGAAGCTGGAAAACGCCCGCACGGCCAGCATCACGCAACCGATGTCGCAGGTTGCCGCGCCGCCGGTTTCCACGCCACAGCCCGCGCGAATCGCGCAGGCAGCACCGCGACCGGGCATGCGCGCCGGCCTCGCCGTGGCCGCCGTGCTGGTTGTCGGCCTGCTGGGATGGGCCTTGTGGCCAGCCGGCCAGACCGCGCCGGCGGATGGTCCGCCGCTGCCCGCCGCACCGCTCGACGCCGACGCCGCCTGGCGGCAACTGGCACAGGACGTGCGCACCCGGATTCAGCAGACGCGCTACTTCGAGCCCGCCGGCGGCAGCGCCTACGACGCCTTGCAGATCATGCTGCGCGAACGCGAAACCGACCTCGACGCACTGGAACTGGCCGCCAGCTTGGTCCAGGCGGTGGCGGCCGACGCCAACCGCCTGATCGAACAGGGCGACCGCCTGCAGGCCGGCCGCCTGCTCAGCCAGGCGCGTCAGGCCTTTCCCAACGACCCCTCGCTGGCCGCCGTCAACGCACTGCTGGCCGGCGATCTGGACGCCGCGCCCGCGCCATCGACACTGCCGACCGACCTCGCCGAACTGCGTCGCCGCGCCCAGGCCGCCGAGGCGGACAAGCGCATCACCTCCCCGCCCGGCGACAACGCGGTGGATTACTACCGCGCCATCCTGCGCCAACAGGCCGACGACCAATCCGCGCAGAGCGCCCTGCGCCGGATCGCCGCCGACTATGCCAACACCGCCCGTCAATGGCTGGATCGCGGCAACCCCGAGCAGGCCAACAGCGCCGTCCTGCGCGGCCTCCAGGCCCTGCCCGGCGACCCGGAACTGACCCGCCTGCGCGAGCGCATCCAGCTCGGGGATGCGCCGTAGGCAGGGTGCGAGGAGCGTTCACCCTTCGATACCTCCGGGCGAACGGGGCGCGGTACACGAATGCTTCGGGTTGGTCGTACTACAACCCATTCGCCCTGAGATATCGCACGCGGGAAGGGCCGGGATGACCGTGTTCCGGGAGCGAGGGTGAATGCCTCCCTCGCAGAAGCAACTTCAGCCACGAACAAGCGCCCGTTCCAGGACTGAAACCCACCTGCGATAGCAACCCGGCCCTGCCACATCGCTCGCCTGCACCGTCAGCAAACCGAGGCCAAACGGCTCGCTTTGCGCATGCCTGTCCAAGTCAAAGCGTAAGACGAGGGTGCTTTGGCTCATCGTTTCCGGACAGCCTGCAGAGCGCTTGCCGACACTCCGAGAGGGGTGTAGCGTGCAGTGCAACTCGATGGAATTTCACTGCGGAAACTCAGTCTTTTCAATCGACCAGGGGGCGTCACATGAAACCCTATCTCCTTCCCGCCGCAGTGCCGGCGTGGCTGCTGTCCGTTGCGCTGCTGCTCTCCTGCACCGCCAGTGCGCAAACCATCACCGAGGGGTTCACTTTTTCGGTGGCCTCCGATGCCGACACCTCCTTCGGCACACATTTCCACAGCAACACCGGCGGCGACTTCGGCAACCCGGCCGGGCTGGCGGAAGTTGGCAGGCTCAATGCCGAGGAAATCCGCGGCCTGTCCGAATACGACATCGCCGATCTGGAACCCGTCGATACCGCCTTCGTCACCTTCGAGGTGCATTCGTTGGCCGGGCTGTTCAACCAGGGGCCGTTCACCGGCACGATCCAGATCGTCGCCTATCTGGGCAACAACCAGGAAAACCTGAGTGACTACTCGGAGCCTGCGCTGGCAACCATCGGCAGCCTCTCCACGTCCGGCCTCACCGTGGGCGACACGCTCAGTTTCCCGGTTGCGACGGCGCTCAACGCCGCCCTCGACAGCGAAGCGGAATCCCTCGGCATCCGCCTCGCTGCCGTGCCACTCAACGATGCCGGCGCGCTGACCTTCGCCAACTTCCGCCTCACCGCCACCACCGAGTGCACCACGCCCGGCGGCTGCGGCGACCCCTCCCTACCGGAATACTGCACCCAGGCCACCCCGCCCCTGCTCAACTACCGGTTTCCCACTATCGGCGGCTCCCCGTCCTCGCAGGGCGGTGTGGTCTCCCGGGATGGTCGCGTGCTGATGCTTGCCCTGCCTGATGATGCCGATGAGGACGACGCCTACGAACTGGCCGTTTTCAACCCCTCCACCGACGAGTTGACCTGGCTGACCAGCGGCACGCAGGCGCTGATCGACCCTCTCAGCGGTCAGCGGTCACCCATTACCCACTACATCAACGGCTTGGCACGCCAGGCCAATCTGGTCGCACTTTCCGGCTCAGGACGTTTGAGTTATCCCTTCCTTCTGCTGCCGGGTGAAACCACGCCTCGACAGGTGGAAGAAGTCAGTGGATTTCCGGCACCAGTCCGGCTGTTCGACATCGATACCGGTACCAGCCAGACCATCGGCACGCTCGCCAACGTGCCGCTTGAAGCCGACCAGTACTACATCGCCGAGGTTCGCGGCCTCACCGCCGATGGCAGCCGGGCTTGGTTGACCGAAACCATCGTCATCGCCACCCCGGTGGAGATCGGCGGCCGCACGCGCCTTTTGCTGCCCGGCAGCGGCGGTGTTCTGCAATCCAGCAACGGCCTGGTCGATGTCGCCAGCGGCGAGTTGGTGGCCGATATCGACGCCTTGCTGACCGCCGCCGCAGGAGGCCCATACGAGGACAATGCACGGATCATGGGGCTATCGGGCAACGGCAATGCGGTGTTTTTTGCCAGCGCGTGGGACCTTTCCCAGCCCTCGCGCCCCCTGTGGGAGGATCTTTCGCGCGCGGCGGGCGGTGCGCTCATCTATTCCGTGCCCTATGTCTACTTCCTCGACCAGGACCAGCTCGTGCCGGTGGTGCAACCCGACCTCAGCCAGCCGCGCCTGGACGGAACGTCCGCCCTCATCTTCCTGCGCAATATCGGGCTGACCGGCACCGTGTTCGGCATCGATCGCGGTATGAGCTATCTGGGCAGCCCGCCCAACCTCAGCGGGGCCAACAATCCGGCCACCGTCACGCTGGGCAACGCGCCGCGGTACGTCACCCCGCCCAATGCCACCCCGCCCGCGCGGGGTTTCTTCGCCAACAACTTTGCCCAGATCGCCCCGGAAGAAGACCGGGTGTACTTCCAGCACACCGACGATCTGGTTCCGGGACGCAACCCGCGCAACTCCCAGGAACTGTTCTCGATCGAGGTCGGCAGCCGCCGGATCCGCCAGATCAGCGATCTCGATGACGATCTCTCGGTGCGTTTCGCCGACGAGCCCGACCTGCTGTTCCAGTACGGCGGCAACAACCAGATGGTCTACGCCGGCTCCAGCGGCGATCACCGGGTCATCGCCTTTACCCAGAACCAGCCGGGCGGCTTCAACCGAACCGTCTCCGAGGTCGACGAGAACGGCCGCGTCACCGTCCGCGCCGCCCGCCTCGGTACTGCGGAATATCCGGCCTCCGAGGTATACCGCATCGTGATTTGTCTGCCGCAACCCGGCGCAGCCCAGACGGAGGACGCGCCATGAGCCTGCGCCTTCTACTGCCGCTGCTCGCTCTGCTGCTGCTCGTCACCGAGGCGCAGGCGGCGCGCTTCAAGCTTACCCATCCCGGCGCCGTGGTCCCGATCACCAGCCGCCTCAAGAGCCAGGCCTACTGCGAGGCCAATCCTGACGCCGTACTGGTGTTCGACCAATCCCTCACGCTGTCTCCCGGCAGCGTGGTGGCCGAGAACGTCGGTGCCGTGACCGTGCAGGCCACCGTCACCGTGGAGGCGGTGTGCGAGTTCGGCCCGTCCACCCTGCGTCTGCGCTACGGCGTGCTGCCGGACAGCACGACCAGCGAATGCTGCGACCACCTGCCCTTCCAGTTGCGCCTCACCGCCTCGCCGCTGGACCGGTTCCAGCCGACCGCGAGCTTTTCCGCCTCGGAAAGCTTCATCATCATCGACGATGACATCGAAGAGCCGGAAGAAGTCGTCCGCTTCGGCCTCATCGGCGGCGAACTGCTGACACCGTCCTTCCTCATCGACATCGGCAGCTCGCCCGCCGCCCTCGCAACCCTGGTCATCGAGGACGACGATGGCGGCCCCGACCTGTCCTTGCCCGGCATCACCGATACCGTGGGCGGCAGTCTGGGTGGCAGCGCCGATCCGATTTCCCTCGCGGCCATCGCACCGCTGGCCGAAAACTGCTCCACCGCCACCGACCAGAACGTGCTCGACCAGTGCGCGGCCATCGTCGAGCTGGCCGAGTCGGGCCAGTCCGTGGCCTTGGCGCAGGTGCTTCAGGCGATTTCCGGCGAGGAACTCAGTGCCCAGGTCACCGGCTCCATCGACGCCGCCAACCAGCGCGGCGCGCAGATCAATGGCCGCATCGCCGCCCTGCGCGGCGGGGCCACCGGCATCTCGCTGGATGACATCGCCTTCAACTACCGCAACCAGCAGGTCCCGCTGGGGATGATGTTCAACGCCCTTACCGATACCGACAACGCCGCCCAGGGCGGCAACGAGGGCTTCGGCGGCGGCCTGCTCGATCAGCGTCTGGGTGCCTTCCTCAACGTCACCGCCGTCGGCGGCGACCGCAAGGCCAGCGCCTTCGAGGTCGGTTTCGACTTCGACGGCTACAGCGCCCTGGCCGGACTCGACTGGCGCTTCACCGACCGCTTCATCGCCGGCGCGGCGCTGGGCTGGTCCGACCTCAGCAGCAAGCTGGAAGACGATGGCGGCGGGCTGGACAGCAGCGGCTGGTCGTTCACCGGCTACGGCACCTGGCTGATTTCCGACCGCGCCTACCTGGACTTCTCCTTCGGCCGGCTGTGGAACGATTACGACCAGGAGCGCGTGGTCGATCTCTCCGTGCTCGGCGGCGGTTTTGGCCGCGCCGTGGCCGCAGGCAAGACCGAGGCTGAGCAGACCTCGTTCGGCTTCGGCGGCGGCTGGGACATCGCCATCGGCAGTTGGGTCTACAGCCCGCGCGGCTCGGTGTTGTGGACGGACTCGAAGATCGACGGCTTCATCGAGAGCGGTGCCGGCGTCAACGATCTGATTTTCGACGACCAGTCCTTCGACTCGTTGCTGTGGACCTTCACGCAAAGCGTCTCGCGCTCCTTCAGCATCTCCTCCGGCGCTTTGCAGCCTTATCTGACGCTGGACCTCTCGCGGGAAACGCGCAACAAGGCGTTCAGCATTTCCCCGGTCCTGCGCGTGCGCCCCGACCAGCGCTCGACGCCGATCTTCATCGACGAATCCGACCGCTATTTCGGCCGCGGCGAAATCGGCCTGTCCTTCGTCGGCGCGCGCGGCTTCCAGTGGTTTGCCTCGTACTCGCAGATACTCGGCTACGACAAGCTCAGCGCCTGGGCCTTCCGTGGCGGCGTGAGAATGGAGTTCTGATGCGCGCATCCGTCCATCGCCGTGGCCCATTGGTGCTGGCGCTGGCGGCTTCGACGGCGCTGGCCGGGCTGGCCGGCCCGGTCGCCGCCAGCCGTTTTCCGACCACCGCCGAGGATGTGCTGGTGGTTGACTGTCTGTTGCCCGGGCAGGTGCGGCGGGTCGGCAAGATCAAGGGTTTCCTGACCCAGCGGCGGCCGGCGCGGCTGCCGCAGTTCGAGTGCGCCTATCGCGGCGGCGAGTACGTCGAATATGACCGCGCCACGCTGGCCACCTCGATCCAGGCCTGGCAGGGCAGCGCCGAGGGCGGCGATGTCGAGGCGATGAACATCCTCGGCGAGGCCCATGCCAAAGGCCTGGGCCAGGCCCCGGACTACGCCAACGCGCGCATCTGGTTCGAGCGCGCTGCCGCCGCCGGTTCGCGCAAGGCGTTGCAGAACCTCGGCCATCTGTACGAGAACGGGCTCGGCGTCGAGGCCGACCGCGAGCGCGCGCTGGACTACTTCCGCCGTGCGCTCGGCGAGGGTGCGGAGGCGCTGGTCTACAGCTCCGATGCACTGCGCGTCGCCGAACTGCGCGAGGAACTGGACAGCCTGCGCGCGCAGCGGGCGCAAGGCGACGCCGAACTGGCCGGCCTGAAACGCCAGCTCGACGAGCGCAACGCGACGCTGGCGCAATCGGTGGAGGCGATGCGCAAGCTGCGCGCGGAATACGCGGCGCTGAAACGGCAAAGCGCCGACAGCGAGATCGAAGGCGTCTGGCGGGTGCTGGAGGAAACGATCAAGGAACGCGAGCGACTGATCGCCAGCCAGCAGACGGAGATCGAGCAACTGCGCGCGCGCGGCGGGTTGGCCGACAACGCGCCTTATGTGCGCATCGGCCCCGACCTGACGCTGAGCCTGGACCGTCCGGTGATCGTCGCCGCGCGCGGCCGCCCGGTCGCCCTGCTGAACGACGCCGGGCAGGCGCTGCGGCTGAGCGGTCGCGCCCTGCCGGCCGGCGCGGTGGCAGAGCTGTGGATCGACGGGACGCTGGTTCCGGTCGATGGCCAGGGCCGCTTCCAATACATGCTTGGCGAACAGGGCGAGCGCGAGGTCAGCGTGATCGCGCGCTCGCATCGCGGCAGCGAGACGCGGGTCGATTTCCTGCTGCTGCCGGCTGCCGCAGCGGCACCGATGCAGACGGCCGTCGCGCCGCGTCCGGCACCACGCGCGCTGCGCGAGGGCAGCCAGCGCGCGCTGATCATCGCGGTGTCCGGCTATCAGACCTATCCCGGCCTGCCGACACCGCGCGCCGACGCCGAACTGATCGCCGGCGTGCTGCGCGAGCGCTTCGGTTTCGAGGTGCGCACCGTGGTCGACCCGACCCGGCTCGACCTGCTGCTGGCCCTGCACGCCTTCCGCCAGTCGCTGGGCAACGAGGATTCCGGCCTCATCTACTTCGCCGGCCACGGCGAGATCGATGCCGCCCGGCAGGGCTACTGGATTCCCTCCGATGGCCAACTCGACGACCCGGGAACCTGGGTTTCCAACCGCGTCGTCACCGACATGCTGGCGGTCAGCGACGCCCGCCATCTGCTGGTGGTGGCGGATTCGTGCTACTCCGGCACGCTGACCCGGATCGCCTCCGCCGCGCCCACCGACGAATTGCCGGCCAAGGCCTGGCAGGCCTGGGCCGAGGTCAGCGCCAGCGGCCGCTCGCGCGTGGCACTGACCTCCGGCGGCCTGCGCCCGGTACCGGAAGCGGGCAACAAGGTGTCCGCCTTCGCCGCCAGCCTCGTCGCCGCCCTGCGCGACACGCGCGGCGCACTGGAAGCCCAGCGCCTGTACCGCGACATCGCCCGTCGCCTGGAATCCGACCCCGCCGCCCGCGCCTTCGGCCAACGCCCGGAAATGGCCCCGCTCCAGTTCGCCGGCCACGAACGCGGCGAATTGTTCTTTGTGCCGAAAGGGATCTGAGGCCGCAACGCGCGACTATGCACCGACCGGCTCGAAGGGAATGACCAAGGCCGGCGGCGGCACTGCCGCCGGCAGCAGCCAGTGGTCCAGCAGCAGGAAGGCGAACAGGGCCATCAGGTAGATGATGGAGTAGTTGAACACTTCCATGGCGAAGCGTTCGCCGGGCGGGTTCATCAGGCGGATGGCGTAGTACAGGAAACCGGCACCGAGCACCGCCGCCCCGCCGAGGTAGAACAGGCCGCTCATCCCGGTCAGCCAGGGCAGCAGGGTCACCAGCACCAGCAGCACGGTATAGAACAGCACGTGCCAACGGGTGTAGGTGACACCGTAGACCACCGGCAGCATCGGGATCATGGCGCGGGCGTAGTCCTCGCGCCGGTAGATGGCCAGCGCCCAGAAATGCGGCGGCGTCCAGACGAAGATGATCAGCACCAGCAACAGCGCATGCGGATGCAGTTGTCCAGTGATCGCCACCCAACCCAGCGCCGGCGGCGCGGCCCCGGCGAGGCCGCCGATGACGATGTTCTGCGGCGTGGCGCGCTTGAGGAAGCCGGTGTAGACGATGGCATAGCCGATCAGCGAGGCGAAGGTCAGCAGCGCCGCCCATGTGTTGACGAAAAGGCTCAGCAACAGCATCGACAGCGCGCCCAGGGCGATGGCAAAGGCCAGCACCTGCGCCGGCCGCAACGCGCCCGTGGGCAGCGGCCGATGCGCGGTGCGCGCCATCACCGCGTCGATACGCTGGTCGATGAGGTGGTTGATCGCCGCCGCCGAGGCCGCCGCCAGCCAGATGCCCAGCGATCCGAACAGCGCCTCGCGCCACGGCGGCAGGCCGGGCACGGCAAGGAACATGCCGATCACCGCGGTGAACACGATCAGCGCGACCACGCGCGGCTTGGTCAGCGCCCAATAGGACGCGATGACGGATTTCATGGCTGCCACCATCCGGACGATGGGCGCAGCGTACGCTGCCGGCGTTGGCGCGGGCCAGTCATGCTCGGACCGCTCAAGGCAGCGGCGGGCGCAGCCGCGCCAGAAGGCCGACCAGCAACGCCAGCAGCAGCACCGCTCCGGCGGTGTGCGCCACCGCCACCCACAGCGGCAGGCCGAGCATCACGTTGCCGATGCCCAGCGTCACCTGCACGACCAGGGCGAGGATCAGGGTCCAGCCCCAGTGACCAAGCCCCGGCGCGCGGTGCAGACGCCAGGCGAGGAACAGCAGATAGACGCTGACCACGATGGCGGCCAGCCGGTGCGTCATCTGGATGGCGCTGCGTGCCGCGCCATCGAGCACGCCGCCTTCGTAATCGACGCCGATGCCGCGCCAGAGGACGAAGGCTTCGGAGAAATCCATCGCCGGCCACCAGCGGCCGAGGCAGATCGGGAAATCCGTGCCGCAGGACAGGGCGGCGTAGTTGGCCGATGTCCAGCCGCCCAGCGCGATCTGCGCGGCGAGCAAGGCCAGCCCCAGCCAGACCAGTTTCTTCAGCGCGCGCGCCTCGCCGGCCAGAAGTTGCGTCGAAGGCGAGGCGCGCCAGGCGATCCACAGCAGCAGCGAGAACGTCGCCAGCCCGCCGAGCAGGTGCGCCATCACCACGATGGGCTTGAGCAGCCAGGTGACCGTCCACATGCCGAGCATGGCCTGGAACACGATCACCGCCAGCGCCACGGCGCTGATGCGGGCGAAGTCGCGGTTGTCCCAGCGCCAGGCGCAGGCAAGCAGGATCGCCTCGCCGCCCGCCGCCAGCAGGCTGGAGGCGACGTAGGCCTGTTTCATGTACAGCGGGATCGACACCGCCACCAGGGCGGCGCTGCCAAGCACCGCTGCCAGCCCGCCGCGCCGCTGCCGCGCAGCCAGCAGGGCAAGGGCGAACACCAGCGCGCCGAGCAGGGCCGCGATGTGGCGATGGACCTGCTCGCGCCAGGCCTTGCCGCGCTCGACCAGGCGCTCCGGGAAGGCCGCGTTGGCGGCATCCACCTCGTGCAGCTTGGGCCAGGTCGCCTTGCCGTAGCAGGTCGGCCAGTCAGGGCAGGACAGGCCGGCATTGGACAGACGGACGAAGGCACCGAACAGGATCACCACCAGGGCCAGCGCGACGGCGGCCCAGGCGATGCGGTGAAAATGGCGGGACGGAGCGTTCATCGGCAAGGCAGGCGGGCAATCACTTGATCAGGCGGGACAGGTCGCGGCGCAGGCCGCTGGGGTCGAAGCCTTCGTCGTAGCGCATCACCAGATAGCCGTGCGGATCGACCAGCCAGACCCGCGGCAGCGCTGCCGGCAGTGCATCGAGGCCGCCGGGCAGGTCACCCTCCACGGTCAGCTGCGGCCAGGGAAGCTGATCGGCGGACAGATCCGCGCCGCCAGCCAGACGAAACGGGTGCAGCTTGGGCATGTGCCGGCCCTGCGCCAGATGGACGTTGGGCAGCGGATCGAGCGCCGCCGCGCAGGTGGCGTCGCAGTGCGCCGGAACCTGCACCAGGAGGCTCCAGTGACGTTCGGTGTTCTCCCAGACCCAGTCCTCGCCGGACTGCCGGGCGGGCACCACGTGCATCGGCAGCGGCGGGTCCAGCAGCGCGCCGTGGTTGCGCGTGCGCGGCGGCTCCCAGCCGCCGAAGCGCAGCGCCACGGCAACGAAGAAAGGTGTCAGGAACAACACCGCGACCAGCAGCAACTGCCGTCTGGCGCGGTTCCGGGAAATGCTCACGTCGGACGTTTCCGCAGGTCGAGGACGAGGTGGATCGTCAGCAGGGCGGCAGCGAAGCCGAACCATTGCAGGGCGTAGCCGTCGTGCTTTTCCGGCGACAGGGTGTTGGGCAGGGCGATGCCGTCGCGGGCGAAACCGACCGGCAGGTCCGGGGCCAACCGCAACAGACCGGCATGCAGGGCGAGGCCGGTGTCCTGCGCCAGTTCCTCGCGATCCAGATAGGCCAGCAGGACCGGACCCTCGGCCTGTGCCGCCGGATTGCGGCCAAGGCGGATGCCCTGCCCCGGCATCGGCAACAGCAGGCCGCGCGCCGACAGCGTCGGCGGTGGCGCGTCGAGCGTCGGCAGGCGGCGATCCGGTGCCATCGGCAGCCAGCCGAAATCGACCAGCACGGCGGCGTCCTGCGCGCTGGCGCGGTACAGCGCGTGGGCACGCAGGCCGACCCGCTCGCCCTGGCGCGCGTTGTCGAGCAGCAGCCAGTCGTCCCAGGCCCGCGTCATCGTCCCGGCAACCGGGCGCGGCAAGTCGACGGACTTCGTCAGCGCGGCGTCCAGCGTGATCGGCTCAGCCGCCAGTGCGGCCTCGAAATGCTCCAGGAATACGCGCTTGTCGTCGCCACGCCCCTTCTGCCACAGGCCCAGCGAGACGAACAACAGGCACAGCGCCAGGGTCGGCAGCCAGCAGAGCAAACGGCGCGTCATCGACCCGCGCCAACCCGGCATGACCGACGATGCGACCTGCGATAATGCCGTCCCTCCTGCAATGCGGACACCGACATGTGGCAGAAAATCATCATCGTCGCGTTCCTGATCCTCATCATCTACAACATGGGCACCGCGCTCTACTACATGCTCACCGACAAGGGCGGCAGCAATCGCACGGTGAACGCCCTGACCCGGCGCATCGTGCTGTCCGTGGCGCTGATCGTGCTGGTCGCGCTGGGCATCGCCACGGGAATCATCGAGCCGCACGGCGTGGGGCAGTGACAAAGGAGCCGGGAATGGGGAATAGGGAATCGGGAGTCGTTGAAAAGCTCCCGGCCGCTGAAGACCTCACGCCCCTCACGACGCGCCATGCACTAATGAATCAGGCCGGTCTCCCGGCCTGAGACGACGGGCAACGCCCGCTTGCAACGATTCCCGATTCCCGATTTCCTATTCCCGGCCTCAAAGCACATAAACAAACAGGAACAGGCCCAGCCAGACCACGTCGACGAAGTGCCAGTACCAGGCCACGGCCTCGAAGCCGAAGTGGTTGTCGGCGGTGAAGTGGCCCTTGGCGCAGCGGAACCAGATCACCGTCAGCATGATCGCGCCGAGGGTGACGTGGACGCCGTGGAAGCCGGTCAGCATGAAGAAGGTCGAGCCGTAGACGCCCGAACCCATGGTCAGGTTGAGGTCGTTGTAGGCGTGGACGTATTCGTAGACCTGGAAGCCGAGGAACACTGCGCCGAGCAGCACGGTGGCACCCAGCCACACCAGCAGGGTGCCGCGCTTGCCGGCGCGCAGGGCGTGGTGGGCGATGGTCAGGGTGATGCCGGAAGTCAGCAGCAGCAAGGTGTTGAGCAGCGGGATGCCCCAGGCCGACATGGTCTGGAACTCGCCGCCGACCGCTTCCGGCCCGTTGGTCGGCCACACTGCGTCGAAGCCCTGCCAGAGCAGCTGATGGGTGCTCTCGCCATCACCGGCACCGCCCAGCCACGGCACCGACAGCATGCGGGCGTAGAACAGCGCGCCGAAGAAGGCGGCGAAGAACATGATCTCGGAAAAAATGAACCAGATCATGCCCATGCGGAAGGAGACATCGACCTGCTTGTTGTACATGCCGCGCACGGATTCGCGGATGACGGTGCCGAACCAGCCGAAGAACAGGTACACCATGATGGCGATGCCGACGAAGAACATCGGCTTGCCCAAGGCGACGTTGTCGTTCATCCAGTTGGCCGCACCGGCGAGCAGGACGAACAGGCCAACCGAGCCGACCAGCGGCCAGTGGCTGTAATGCGGGACGTAATAGACGTTGGCGTCGTGGGCTTGTTCTGCCATGGGATCCCCCGGAAAACGGTGGCGGTCGCGAAGGTGGGTGGGAGCGTTCAGTGCGAACCGGCTGCGGCCAGTCGCGCCGTGGCGATGTCGTTATTGTAGAACGTGTAGGACAGGGTCAAGGTCTTGACCCGGTCCGGCAGGCCGGGATCGACGACGAAGCGCACCGGCATCTCGCGCTCCTCGCCTGGCCCCAGGTACTGCTCGGTGAAACAGAAGCATTCGGTCTTGTTGAAGTAGATCGACGCCGAACTCGGTGCCACCGACGGAATCGCCTGGCCGATGATCGGCGCGGCGGAGTCGTTGCGGGCGTAGAACACCGCCTCGGTGAGCTGGCCCGGATGTACGCGCATGTTGGGCACGGCGGCGCGGAAGCTCCAGGGCAGACGCGAATTGACCGAGGCGTCGAACTCCACCACCACCTCGCGCGAGTGATCGACTTCGACGATGGCGGCCGCGGCGGCATCGATCGGCGTGCCGTCGAGGCGGATGCCGAACACCTTTTCGCAGGCGACCTCGTACAGCGGCACCAGGGCGAAGGCGAAGCTGAAGGCGATCAGGCACACCCACAGGGCGCGCCGCGTCACCCGCCGGTTGTCGGTCGACGTGCTCACCGTCCGATCACTCCCGACAGGATGAAGGCGATGTAGATGCCCAGCGCCACCAGTCCGACCGTGATCGCGGTGCGCCGCGCGCCGTGGCGGACGGCCTCGGCGTGCTGCGGGCCGGGCGCGTCAGTGTGCGACATTGCCATGGGCGAGCTTGCTGTCGTCGATCACCGGCGGCACGGTGAAGGTGTGGTGCGGTGCCGGCGAGGGCACGGTCCACTCCAGGCCCCTGGCACCTTCCCAGACCTGATCGGTGGCCTTGGCACCGCCACGCATGCACTGGATGACGATGTAGACGAACAGCAGTTGGCTGAGACCGAAGCCGAAACCGCCGATCGACGACCACATGTTGAAGTCGGCGAAGGCGACGTTGTAGTCGGGGATGCGCCGCGGCATACCGGCCAGGCCAAGGAAGTGCTGCGGGAAGAACAGCAGGTTGACGAAGATCGTCGACAGCCAGAAGTGCCACTTGCCGAGCGTCTCGTTGTACATGTGGCCGGTCCACTTCGGCAGCCAGTAGTAGGCGGCAGCCATGATCGCGAACACTGCGCCGGTCACCAGCACGTAATGGAAGTGGGCAACGACGAAATAGGTGTCGTGGTACTGGTAGTCGGCCGGGACGATGGCCAGCATCAGGCCGGAGAAACCGCCGATGGTGAACATCACCACAAAGCCCAGGGCGAACAGCATCGGCGTTTCGAAGGTCATCGAGCCCTTCCACATGGTGGAGACCCAGTTGAACACCTTCACGCCGGTCGGAATGCCGATCAGCATCGTCGCGTACATGAAGTACAGCTTGCCGCCCAGCGGCATGCCGACGGTGAACATGTGGTGCGCCCAGACGATGAACGACAGGAAGGCGATCGACGCCGTGGCGTAGACCATCGCCTGATAGCCGAACAGCGGCTTGCGCGAGAAGGTCGGGATGATCTCGCTGACGATGCCGAACGCCGGCAGGATCATGATGTAGACCTCGGGATGGCCGAAGAACCAGAAGATGTGCTGGTACATCACCGGGTCGCCGCCGCCGGCGGCGTTGAAGAACGAGGTCAGGAAGAACTTGTCGGTCAGCAGCATGGTGACCGCACCGGCCAGCACCGGCATCACGCCGATCAGCAGGAAGGCGGTGATCAGCCAGGTCCAGACGAAGATCGGCATCTTCAGCAGATCCATGCCCGGCGCGCGCATGTTGAGGATGGTGGCGATGATGTTGATCGCGCCCATGATCGAGCTGACGCCCATCATGTGGATGGCGAAGATGGCGAACGCGGTGGCCGAGCCGCCCTGCAGCGACAGCGGCGGGTAAAGCGTCCAGCCGCCGCCCGGCGAGCCGCCCGGCAGCAGCAGGGTCATCAGCAGCATGGTGAAGGCGAACGGCAGGATCCAGAACGACCAGTTGTTCATGCGCGGCAGCGCCATGTCCGGCGCGCCGATCATCAGCGGGATCATCCAGTTGCCGAGGCCGACGAAGGCCGGCATCACCGCGCCGAAGATCATCACCAGCGCGTGCATGGTGGTCATCTGGTTGAAGAAGTACGGCTCGACCAGTTGCAGGCCGGGCTGGAACAGCTCGGCGCGGACGATCAGCGCCATGCTGCCGCCGACGAAGAACATCGCCAGCGAGAACAGCAGGTAGAGCGTGCCGATGTCCTTGTGGTTGGTGGCCAGGAACCAGCGCTGGAAAAAGCTCTGCTCGTGGTGGTGCTCGTCGTGGTGTTCAGCGCTGTTAGCCATGGTCCAGCCTCTCGCGAATTCGTGGTGTTGCCGTGTCGATCAGGGACATCGCCGCGCGCGGCGGCGCTTGGGAGAATCAGCCCTCGGCGGCGGCTTGCGCCGGTGCCGGACGGGCGGCGACGGCCTCGCCGGCGCTGCGCCGGGACGCCAGCCAGGCCTCGAACTCGGCGCGCGGCCTGGCCTCGATGACGATCGGCATGAAGCCGTGGTCCTTGCCGCACAGTTCGGCGCACTGGCCACGATAGGTGCCGGGCTTCAGGATGTTGGTCCAGGCCTCGTTGATGACGCCGGGGATGGCGTCCTGCTTCCAGCCCAGCGCCGGCACCCACCAGGCGTGGATCACGTCGTCGGCGGTGATGACGAAGCGGACCTTGGTGTCGGTCGGCAGCACCAGCGGGTTGTCGACTTCGAGCAGGTAGTTGGGGCGGCTGTCCCAGGACAGGTTCTCGCTCTTGCCGACGCGGCGCATCTGGTCGTCGGCGGGCAGCAGACGGCTGATGAAGTTCACGCCGGTGGCTTCGCCGCGGTAGTTGAGGATCTCGTAGCGCCACATCCACTGGTAGCCGGTGACCTTGACCGTCATCTCCGACTCGGAGGTGTTGTCCATGTCGAACAGCACCTTGGTCGAGGGCCAGGCCATGGCGACCAGGATCAACACCGGGATCACCGTCCAGATGACCTCGGCGGTGAGGTTGTGGGTGAACTTGGCCGGTACCGCGCCCTTCGACTTGCGGAAGGCGAAGATGGCATAGGCCATGGCACCGAACACCAGCACGCCGATCACCACGCAGATCCACAGGATGATCATGTGCAGTTGGTAGACCTGGGCCGAGGACTCGGTGACGCCCGGGGTCATGTTGAGTTGCCACGGCTGCGGATTGGCCGCCAGCGCCGGCACGGCGGCCAGCAGGGCCGACATGCCCAACATGAGTGCGAACGGACGAGCGAGCTTCATTGCGTTAACCCCAGCAGTGATTTCGTGGCGGCCCGCGAGGGCGACGGCATGGCGGCATCGACCCGATTCGACACCATGCCGACGAACCGGAACAGGCACCCGGCCTGACCCTGGCGAGATGGCGGCGGAACGGCCCGGAAAGCGCGGCGAGGAGTCATCCGGCGAGCCGCCGGGACCCAGGTCGAAACGCCTCGGGCTGTGTGCATGGCGGCGTCCGGTCCGGACTTCCGCCACCCCGCCGGCAGAACGAAAGGGACTTGCCGGAAACGCTGGAATGATAGTCCCCGCCCCCTGCTGCGGCAAGCCGCCGACGCTTGCAGGGGATCGGGTCGACGCGGAGCGGGGCCGCGTCGTCAAGGACTGCGCGCGTCGAAGGCGACGCGCGCCGGTGGTCAATCGCGGTCGGCGCGCGCCTTGACGATGGTGTACAGGCGCGCGGCCTGGTCACGCAGGGCCTCGATGTCGTCGGCCTCCAGCGCGCCGCGCTCCTCGCCGAGCCGGTTGAGCACGACCTCGCCATCCTCGGCCCAGCCCAGATAGGCCACCACGCCGCCCTGCTCGCGCGCCACCACCCACGGCTGGCCGTCGCGGTAGGCGTAGCGGAACGAGGCGGTACCGGCATCGCCGTAATCGACGTTCTCGCGGGCGAAGCGCACGTCGTCATCGTTGGCGAAGGCGTCCCAGCCGATGGTCACGGCGCTTTCGATGCGGTCACCGGACAGCCGGCGGAAGCCGCCGATGGCGTTTTCCAGTTCGTCGAACTGCTTCTTCAGCACGTCGGCCGGGGCGGCGTCGGTGGCGGTGATGCCGCTGCGCACCAGGTTCAGCGCGACCGGCTCGGCAGCGCCGGAAAAGGCCACCGGCTTGGGCGACACGTACAGCACCACGCCGCCGGCCAGCAGGCTGGCCTCGACGCCGTAGCGACGATCCGCCTGGATAGCGTTGGCCTGGTACGGCAGCGCGTAGCTGGCCGGCAGGGCGGTCGGCGCGGGCTGCACGCGCTCGGCCACCACCGGCGGGACGATGCTCGGATCGCTCTGGTCGAGCAGGCGCAGGCGCAGCTCCAGATTGGCCGGCAGAGTGCTCTGGCCGTCGATGGAAACCTCGCCGCGGATCGCCGTGGCATCGGCCGGCACCTGCGCGACGACGGGGCCGGCGGCCGGCTGGGACGGACCGGAGGTCGGCGCGGACTGCTGCCCGCAGGCAACGATCAGGGAGGCGGAAAGGGCAAAGGGAACGACCCACAGGGCTCGCATGGCAGCTCCTAGTATCGGTGGAAGGGGGAGGGCGGAAAGGGATTCGGGCGCGGCCCGGCCGGCCAGTTTACCGCAGGCACGGGGCGCGGCGTCAGCGTTCGTAATGGTAGTTGATGCCGGCCCGGCTCTCGCTGCCGGACTCGATCTCGACATCGAACTTGTCGCTGAGCAGGTAGCGCAGGGTCATCACCTGGCCGCTGCCGAACAGGGAGACGCCATAGCTCAGGTACAGCGCCGGCGACAGGTACTTGCCGACGGTGAAGGCGGCACCGCCCAGCGCCTGCGAGTCGGCGACGCCGAAGGTGTCGAAGCCGAGCCGGCTGCCCAGCTTGCCGGCGAGGAAGTTGCCGCCGATGGCCGCCGCCGCCTCGCCCAGTTGCGCCCCCTCGGCCGAGCTGGCGGCGCGCAGCGGCCGGCCCAGCACCAGATAGGACAGGGCTTCTGCCTGATCCATCGCCGGTTCCGACCAGACCGTGAGCATCGGCGTCTTGGCGTCGCCGGACACCTCGATGCCGACCTTCACCGAGTCCACCACGCGCTGCGCGCGCACGTCGAGGCCGGGATTGTCGATCGGCGAGGCGGAGAACAGCAGGCGGCCGCGCTCGATGTCCAGATCCTGCCCGTAGGCACGATAGTCGCCGCGCACGTTGAGGGTTCCGCGCGCCGTGGTCGGCCGGCCGCTGCGCTCGCTGACCTGGAGACTGCCGGAGATGCCGCCGTCGAAGCCGAAGCCGCGCAGGGTTACCTTGTCGCCCAGTTCCACGTCGATGGTCGCCTGCAGGCGCTGGGCGATGGCCGAGGCCGGCGGCTGGTCGGGGTCGACCACCACCACGTCGTCGGAGCGCACCGCCGAGCCTTCCAGCCGTTCCAGGTCGAGCTTGGCCTCCGGGATCACCACCTTGCCGCGCAAGGTGATGCCGCGCTCGTTGAGCCGCGCCTCGATGTCCGGCGAGGCCCACAGCCGGACGAAGGGCGTGTCGGCGACGTGGAAACGCTCGCCGCGCACGCGCACGCGGCCGCTCGGGCGGCCGTCGAACACGCCGTCGAGCGCGCCGTCGATCAGCAGCTTGCCTTCGCCGCTGTCGAGCAGGCCGTCGATGTCGATCCGGCTGCCGTCGCTGCGCAGGGTCAGCATGGAATCGCGCAGGTGCAGGCCGGCGGCCGGCACTTCGGCACCGAAGCCTTCCACTTCCAGGCTGCCGGCGACCACCGGCGCACGCCAGCGTCCGGACAGTTCGCCGCCGGCGCGCAGGCTGCCCTGGATCGCCGCCAGTTGCGGAAGCAGCGGTTCGATGGCGGTGAGGTCGGGCAGGCGCAGGTCGATGCGGCCGCTGAACTCGGCCTCGGGATCGGCGAGGGGCGAGCCGCCTTCGAGGCGACCGTCGATCCGGCCGCCGTCGTCGAGGTCGCCGGACAGTTCGACCGTCAGCGTGCTCGGTGTCCACACGGCGTCGACGCCGAGATCGCGCCAGCGCAACAGCACGCGCTCGTCGATGGCCGGCTCGGCCAGCGCGCCGGCCGGCAGACGCAGGCTGGCCTGACCCTCGCGCACGCGGCCATCGCGACCGCTGAGGGTGAAATCGCCTTGCAGTTCGCCGTCGATGGCGATTTCGGCACCGCCCAACGCATCGAGCAGCGGTTGCAGGACCAGCCCTTCGATGCTGCCGCGCGCCGAGAAACCGGACGGCGCGCCGTCGGCGGCCAGGCACAGACGGCCGCGACCGCCATCGGCGAGGCAGGCGTCGTCGATCTGCGCCACGCCCTTGACCCAGCCCAGCGCCGCCGGTGCCTGCAGGCGCCAGACCTCGGCTTCGCCCAGGCGCAGTTCCAGTTGTCCAAGCCGGCCGCGCCAGTCCTCGCCGGCCAGCGCGCCATCCAGCGCCGCCGCCAGGCGCAGTCGCGGGCCTTGCGCGGACAGGGTCAGCGCGTGGGCGGCGCGACCGCCATCAAGATCCAGTTCGACGATGTCGAGACGCTGCTCGCCGGCGTCCAGCCCGGCCACGCGCAGCGCGGCGCGGCCGTCGGGATCGGTACCGAGTTCCACGTCGAGGTCGATATCCAGCGCCTCGATGGCCAGCGTATCGACGCGCAGCACCTGGCCCTGCGCCCGCCCCGACAACCGCGGCGCGGATTGTGCGCCGCGCAGGCGCAGATCGGCTTCCAGCCGACCGCTGGCACCGGGCAGCAGGTCCTCCAGGCGCAGCGGCGCGGCGCGCAGGGCGAGGTCCATCTGCTGTCGCGATTCGCCCTGGATGCTCAACCGCGATTCGCCCAGGCGCAGCGACAAGTCGCCGCTGGCGAGGCCGTCATGCCAGCCCAGCCAGCCCTGCCCGGCCAGCGGGCGCTGGCGAAGCTGGCCGCCGAGTTGATCGACATCCAGCCGCAGTCGCGGCCCCTTCGCGTCCTCGTCCAGTTGCAGGCGCAGGCGACCGTTGACGTTGCCGGGCAGGCTCGGCAGCAGCGCTGCCGGATCGAAGCGATCCACCAGCGCTTCGAATTGGCCCGCCAGTGCCGGTGCCCAGGCCAGATCGCCGGAAGCCTCGATGCCGCCGGCGTCCTGGGTGATCGCCAGCCGCTCGATGCGCGCACCGCCGGACAGCAGTTGCGCCAGCAATTCGACCTCGGCGGTCAGTTCCCCTTGCCGCAATGTGGCGCGATCCAGGGTCAGGCGCAGGGCGTCCAGTGGCCCTTCGGCACGCAGATGGCCGTCGAGGATCGGGGCCGGCTCGCCGCTGGGCAGGGCCAGCGCGCGCAGTTGCGCGTCGAGTTCGAGTTGCAGCGGATCGAACAGCAGGCGACCTTCGGACTCGATGCTGCCGCCGCTGCCCGGCGACAGGCGCAGCGGCTGCCAGCGCAGTCCGCCACCGTCATCGATCAGGCGCAACTGCGCCGCATCGATCCGCAGGGACTGGCCGCCGCTGGCGATCTCGCCTTGCAGCCTGGCGTCCTGGCCGCTGCCGCGAGCGGACAATTGCAGCGCGACCGGCTCGCCGCCGTCGGCAAGCCGCCAGCGCTGCGGATCGAAGGCGGCGGCGGAAGCGGCGAAGGTCCAATCGAGGTCGGAGGCCAGATCCAGACGCAGGCGTTCGCCGGAAGGCGCATCCAGCGCCAGCGCCAGTTGGCCCTGGCTGGCGGTCAAGGTCAGGTTGGCAGCGGCGTCCGCCTCGCCGCTGAAGCGCCAGGCGGCGTCCAGCCGGCCATCGGCGACGCCGGCCAGGGCCAGCTCTGCCGAGGCGCTGAGCGCGCCCGCTTCGCCGCGCACCGCGAGGCGCTCGACCGACAGCGCGCCCTCGCGGCGCAGCGACAGCGCGTCGGCCTCCAGCGCCTGCAGTCGCAACAGGGTTTCCTGCGCACGGCGAACCTGCATCGTCTCGACGCGCAGTTGCGCCACGTTGACCGTCAGCGGCAGGCGCAGGTCCGGCCAGGGCAGGCGTTCGGGTGCCTGCAGCCGCAACGGCTTGCCGTCATCGACCGCTTCCGGCAACACGACGTCGACCTCGGCCAGATGCAGGTTGCGCACATCCAGCCGCCGGCCCAGCGCGCGGGCCAGGCTGTGATCGAGGGTCAACTCGCCGATCCGCACCTGCAGCCCGTCCTGTGCGTATTCGACATCGCGCAGGATCAGCGGCCCGGCCAGCCGTCCCTGCGCCGTGCCGATGCGCAACGCGCCTTCGGGCAGTTGCTGCGTCGCCAGCGACAGCGCCAGGTCACGCCCGCCGCCGCTGCCAAGCAGCCAGAGCAGGCCCAGCAGCGGCAGCACCAGCAAGGCCAGCGCGGCACCGAGCAGCCATCGCGAACGCCGGCTCACAGTTCCGGCCCGATGCCGAGGTGGAGGCGGAAGGCGCGGTCGGGATCATCCAGCCCGCGCCCGATGTCGAGCCGCACCGGTCCCACCGGCGAGCGCCAGCGCAGGCCGATGCCGACGCCGACCGAGGCCTCGAAACGGCCGCCGTCGAAGGCGTCGCCGGCATCGACGAACCCGGCCACCGCCCAGCGCTCGGCGATGCGCCGTTCCAGTTCGACGCTGGCCATGGCGAGGTGCTTGCCGCCGCGCGGCTGGCCACGGTCGTCGCGCGGTGCCAGTTCCTGATAGCCGTAGCCGCGCACGCTGCGGTCGCCGCCGGCGTAATAGCGCAGCGACGGCGGCAGGCGCTCGAAATCGTCGGTCCAAGTGCTGCCCAGTTCGCCGCGCACGATCCAGCGCAGCCGCTCGCCCTGTGCCCGGATCCACTTGCCGCCGAGCGAGGCCTGGAAAAAATCGACATCCGAGCCGAGTGCACGGGTGCCGCCGCGCACGCTGGCCGACAGCGAATAGCCGCGCTGCGGATACAGCGTGTCGTCGGCGTCCATGCGATCCAGCCGCAGCGCCGGATAGACCAGGGTGGTCTCGCGCTCGATCCGCCGCAGGCCCTCGAACGACTGGTAGCGCTCGTGCTGCACGTTCCATTCGGCGGCCAGTTGGTTGCCGCGCCAGCGCGCGGTGCGCGCCACCGTCAGCGTGGCGATCTCCGAGTCCTCGCCGCCGATTTCCTCCTCGCGCACGTTGGCGGCAATGCTCCACCAGCCGGGCAGGCGTTCGAGCGCCGGGATGCGGTACTGCGCGCCGAGCAGGGAACGTCGCTGGCCGATCTCCATCTGCGCGGCCAGCTTGTGACCGCGCCGATTGACCCAGCGCCGGTCCAGGCCCAGCCGCAGCGCCGCGCCGCTGTCGGTGCCATAGCTCAGGCCGGCGCTGTAACGGCTGCGCTTGGCCGGCGACAGGCGCACGTCGATGGGCACCTCCAGCGCATCCTCGGTCTCGTCGTCGGCATCATCGTCTTCCGCGCCCTCGGTGGCCGGCGTCGGCTGGCCGTCCGCGCGCCGGCGGGCGCGCGGCTGGATGTCGATCAGGCCGAAGTAGTCCAGTTCCGCCAGCCGCCGGTGCAGCACCAACAGCTTGTCCTGGTGGTAAAGCTCGCCCTGTTCGTAGGGCAGCAGCGGGCGCAGCAGGGATTCGTTGACGTGGCTGCCCTCGAAATGCGTTTCGCCGAAGCGATAGCGATCGCCGCTGTGCCAGTCGAGCAGGATGCGCGCGCTGTGGCTGGCGCGCTCGACCTCGACCCGCGCCGTCCGGTTGCGGGCGCGAAAGTAGCCGCGCGCCAGCAGGGCGCGCTGCACCTCGCCCTTGCTGGCCTCGTAGACGGCATGCTCGAACACCTCGTCCCGGGCCGGCGCGAAGCGTTGCAGCAGCCGCTGCAAGACGCTGTCGTCGCCGCCCGGCCCGTCGATGAGCAACTGCCGCTCGGTCACCCGCACCGGCTCGCCGACATCGACGCGCAGCAGCGCGACCACGGTGTCGCCCTCGCGCCGGGTATCGACCTCGACGCTCGCGCCGTAATAGCCGAACGGCTCCAGCGCGCGCCCGGCCTGATCCGGCGCGCGACGCAGCAGGAAGGCGAGGCCGGCGTCGGTCAGCGGCAGCTCGCGTGGATGCTGCGAGAGTTCCGTGCCGGCGACGACGCTCTCGCGCAGCACGCCCTCGACGCCCTCGACCCGCACCTCCTGCAACACCACCGCCTGCGCGCTGGCGCAGGACAGCAACCCGAACAGGGCGAAGCGACGAATTCCGCGCGGCCAAGACATGACCCGGAGCATACCGGCACCCGCCCGGGGTGCATGAACGCCTGCCGTCCGCAACCGGCTCAGAGCACCGGCACGTTGAGCTGCGACACGTCGGCGACGGCGAGGAACTGCGCAGACACCTGGTCGAGCAGGGCCAGCCGGTTGCCGCGCAGCGCGGCGTCGTCGACCAGCACCATCACGTTCTCGAAGAAGGCGTCGATCGGCTGGCGCAGCTTCGCCAGCCGTTTCAGCGCGGTGACGTAGTCGTACTCCTTCAGCGGCAGGCGGACCTCGCGCGCGGCGTCGACCAGCGACGCATGCAGCGCGCGCTCGGCCGGCTCCTTGAGCAAGAAGCTGTTGACCTCACCAGGCGTGCCGCCCTCGGCCTTGCGCAGGATGTTGCGGATGCGCTTGTTGGCCGCCGCCAGCGCGCCGGAATCGGCCAGATGGATGAAGTCGGCCAGCGCCAGCAGGCGGCGGTGGAAGTCCACCAGCGACCCCGGACGCACCTCCAGCACGGCGGCGAACTGGTCGGGCGGCACTTTCAGATCGGCGTAGTAGCCACGCATGCGTTCGAGCACGAAGTCGTACAGTTCCTCCACCGACGGTGCTTCCAGCCCGCCGGGAAGCTGGGCGCTGGCCGTCTCCAGCAGCTTGCGCAGGTCGATGTCCAGACTGCCTTCGACCAAGGTGCGGCCGAGGCCCAGCGCGGCGCGGCGCAGGGCGAACGGATCCTTGTTGCCGGTCGGACGCAGGCCGGCTGCGAAGCCGCCGACCAGGGTATCGAGACGGTCGGCGACGGCGAGGATGCGGCCCTGCGCGCTGGCGGCGATGGCGTCGCCGGCGAAGCGCGGCATGTAGTGCTCGTCGATGGCCACCGCCACCGTTTCCGGCTCGCCGGAGGCCAGCGCGTAGCGGCGGCCCATCACGCCCTGCAACTCGGGAAATTCGCCGACCATGCGGGTCAGCAGGTCCGCCTTGGACAGCATGGCGATGCGCCGCGCCATGCCCTCGTCTTCCTTGCAGGCGATGGCGATGCGCTCGGCCAGCGCCGCCACCCGCACGCACTTGTCGGCGTAGCTGCCGAGCTTGTGCTGGTAGGACACCGAGGCCAGCCGCAGCGACAATTGCGCCAGCGGCGTCTTCATGTCCTCGTCGAAGAAGAAGCCGGCGTCGGCGAAGCGCGGCCGGATGACCCGCTCGAAGCCGCGACGGACCTCGTCCGGGGCCTTGGAATCGATGTTGGCGACAGCGATGAAGTGCTCGCTGAGGCGTCCGCGCGCATCCAGCACCGGGAAGAACTTCTGGTTGGTCTCCATGGTGAGGATCAGGACTTCCTGCGGCACACGCAGGAACTCGGGATCGAAGCTGCACAGGATCGGTCGCGGCCATTCGACCAGGCCGTTGACCTCCTCCAGCAGCGCCTCGGGGATGCGCGCCTCGCCGCCGGCGCGCTTGGCTTCGGCGCGGATGTCGGTGCGCAGGCGGCCGGTGCGTTCGACCGGGTCGACCAGCACGTACGCCTCGCGCATCACCTCGACGTAGTCCTGCGCGTTGTTGAGCCACAGCGGCTTCGGCGCATGGAAACGATGGCCGACGCTCATGCGGTCCGCCTTCAGGCCCATCACCTCGCCATCGGCAACCTGGGTGCCGAGCAGGATCACCAGCCAGTGCACCGGGCGGACGAAGGCGTGGTCATGGTCGCCCCAGCGCATCGGCTTGGCCACCGGCAGGTTGCGCAGCGCCTCGGCGACGATCTCCGGCAGCAGGCTCAGGGTCGGCGCGCCCGGTTCCGTCCGGCGCAGCACGAAGCGCTCCACGCCGCCCTGCCAGACGCGCTCCAGCGCCTCGACGGCGACCCCGTTCTTGGCCGCGAAACCGCTCAGCGCGGCGGTCGGCTTGCCCTTGGCGTCGAGCGCCGCCGACACCGGCGGGCCACTGACCTCGACCTTCTGCGCCGGCTGCTGCACGCCGACACCGGGCAGTTGCACCGCCAACCGGCGCGGCGTGTACAGCGGCCGCGCCATGTCCATGTCCCAACTGGCGTCGAGCGCAATGCGGCGCGCCTTCAGCCCGGCGACGACGCCGTCGAAGAAGGCCTGTGCCAGCTCCGGCAGGCTCCTGGCCGGCAGTTCCTCGACGCCCAGCTCGACCAGCAACGGTTTGAATTCGCTCATCGTCCCTCGCCCCTTCGATGTCCGGTCAGTTGCCCTGCGCCGCGCGCAGGCCGGGGAAGCCCAGCTTCTCGCGCTTGCCGTGATAGCTCTGCGCCACCGCCCGTGCCAGCGTGCGCACGCGCAGGATGTAGCGCTGGCGCTCGGTCACGCTGATGGCGCGGCGCGCATCGAGCAGGTTGAAGCTGTGGCTGGCCTTGCAGACCTGATCGTAGGCCGGCAGCGGCAAGCCCAGCTCGACCAGTTTCAGCGCCTCCTTCTCGCAGGCGTCGAAGCGATGGAACAGTTCCGCCACGTCGGCGTGCTCGAAGTTGTAGGCGCTCTGCTCGACCTCGTTCTGGTGGAACACGTCGCGATAGCTGACCGGCCCCTGCGGACCGACCGTCCAGACGATGTCGAACACGCTCTCGACGTTCTGCAGGTACATGCACAGGCGTTCCAGGCCGTAGGTGATCTCGCCCAGCACCGGCCGGCACTCCAGGCCGCCGGCCTGCTGGAAATAGGTGAACTGGGTCACCTCCATGCCGTTCAGCCAGACCTCCCAGCCCAGTCCCCAGGCACCCAGCGTCGGCGACTCCCAGTTGTCCTCGACCAGGCGCAGGTCATGCACCAGCGGATCGACGCCGAGCGCCTTCAGCGAGCCGAAATACAGCTCGACGATGTTGTCCGGGCTGGGCTTCATCACTACCTGGTACTGGTAGTAATGCTGCAAACGGTTGGGGTTGTCGCCGTAGCGGCCGTCGGTGGGACGCCGCGAGGGCTGCACGTAGGCGGCGTTCCACGGCTCCGGGCCGAGCGCGCGCAGGAAGGTGGCGGGATGGAAGGTGCCGGCGCCGACTTCGAGATCGAGCGGCTGGATCAGCACGCAGCCCTGCTCGCCCCAGTACTGGTTGAGCGTCTGGATCAACTGCTGGAAGGTCGGTGCGGACATGGGAGGACCGTTTGCCGGAAAGCGCGACAGTATACCCGCGCCCACCGCCGTCCCCGGCCACCCGCGCCGACGCGGCGCTCAGGTCGCGCGGCGCCGCTCCAGCATGCGGGCAACCACCAGGCCAAGCTCGAACAGGATGCACATCGGGATCGCCAGCATCACCTGCGAGATCACGTCCGGTGGGGTGATGATGGCGGCGATGACGAACACGCCGACCACCACGTAGGGGCGCGCCTCGCGCAGTTGCTCGACGCTGACCCAGCCCAGCGCGCAGCAGATGACCACCGCCACCGGCAGCTCGAAGCAAAAGCCGAAGGCAAGGAACACCACCAGCACGAAGTCCAGATAGCGGGTGATGTCAGTCATCATCGCCACGCCTTCGGGGGTGATCGCGGTGAGGAAGGCGAACACCATCGGCAGCACCAGGAACCAGGCGAAGGCGCAGCCGGCGTAGAACAGCAGCACCGCCGACAGCAGCAGCGGGCGCGCCAGCCGCTTTTCGTGGCGATACAGGCCGGGCGCGACGAAGGCCCAGGCCTCGTACAGCACGTAGGGCATCGCCGCCATCAGCGCCAGCACGAAGACCAGCTTGATCGGCGCGAAAAACGGACTGGCGACATCGATGGCGATGATCTGCCCGCCGGCCGGCAACTTTTGCAGCAGCGGGGTGGCGAACTCGGCGTAGAGGCGCTGGGCAAACGGCAGCAGGATGATGAAGGCGGCCAGCACCGCCAGCACCGCGCGGAGCAGGCGGGCGCGCAGTTCGATCAGGTGCGAGAGCAGGCTTTCGCCGCGCTCGGGGTCGGCCTCAGTCATGGTCCGGCGGCCGACCGTCGGCAGGCGGCGGGACCAGCGGCGCGGACAGTTCGTCGGCCAGTTTGCGCGCTTCCTCGCGGGCGGCGTCGAGGCCGCGACGGGTGTCCTCGTCGATCATTTCGCGCTCCAGTTCCGCGCGCACCGAATACCAGCTCGCCCGCGCCCGTCGCGTCCACAGGCCCAGCGTGCGCGCCAGCTTCGGCAACCGGCGCGGGCCGAGCACCAGCAGGCCGACTACGGCGGTCAGCAGCATTTCACCGAAACCGAACTCGAACATCGGGCGCGGCCCCTACTCGCGCGGTGCGCGCTCCGATTCGCGGCGGGCGGCATCCGGGGCGGCCGGAGGCGGCTCCTGACCGAGCTTGGCCTCGGCGTCATCGGCCTCGGCCATGCCCTTGCGGAAACTCTTGATCGCCGCGCCCAGGTCGCCGCCGACATTGCGCAGCTTCTTGGTGCCGAACAGCAAAACGACCACCAGCAGCACCACGATCCAGTGCCAGAGGCTCAGCGCGCCCATGATGGCTTCCCGTTACGAATGGACAGACCGGCAAGCATAACGCAGGCGCAGGCGACCTTCAGCGCGAGCCGATTTCTTCCAGCCGGTCGCGGAAATCGACGATCCGCGCCGACGGCCGGCGCGTGGTGCGGCCCTCGAAGATGGCGCGCGGCGTGGTGTTGCGGCCATAGGTCGACTGGTTGGCCTTGTGGTCGATGGCGATCACCGCGCCGTCCAGGGCAACGCCGGCAAACAGGCCACGGGCGCGCGAGTAGGAATAGATCTCAGCCTTGAGCTGGGCGTCGGTGGAGGCCTGCGCGGTGCGGCCGACCGGGCCGGCGGCGACGGCGGCGTCGGCACCCAGGGTGAACTTGCCGTTGACGATGGAGTCGACCCCGGCGCGGCGGCGGAACACCAGGATCACGTCGGTCGACTGCACGCCGGCCTGGAAGCCGATGCTGCCGCCGGTGAGACGGATGAAGCTGGGATTGCTCCAGGTGCCGTCCGCATTGCGTACGGAAACCAGCCCCTTGCCGGCGCGACCGCCGACCACCAGACCGGCCTTGACCACGTCCGGGATCACCGCCACCGCCTGCGCGTCCTCGAGCAGCTTTTCCGGCAGCGCGTGGTCGGGGGCGTTCATGATCTCGTCGAGGACCATGATCGCCTGCGCGGCGCGCTTGTCCTCGCGCTCGCCGGCGGACGCGGTGGAGAACACGGCAAGCGCGGCAAGCGCGGCAAGCAGGATCGCCGCTAGCATCGGTTGGCGCATGGAAGCACTCCTGTGATACGAGGGGATGCCCGTCGAGGGGATGTTCGCAGTGTGGTCGGCGACAGGTGAATGAGGCCTGTGCGCGCCGGGCCGCATGTCAGCGCAGACGACGACCGGCGAGCAGTGCGGCCAGCGCGCCGAGCAGGACCAGCAACGGCCAGCCGGGACCGGGAACGGTCACCGGCAGCGGCGTGCCGCCGACGTTGCCGCCGCCCGAACAGCCGCCCGGCGCGGCAATCGCCAGCGCCTTCATGCCGATGTCCGGGTTGATGCTGGCGATCACCGTGCCGCGCCCGGTTTCCAGGTCGATGCGGGCGACCCGCGAGGCGCTGAGATCGGAGGGATCAAGGGTGGCCCAAAGCTGGCCGGTTTCGTCGAACTCCAACCCGACGTTGAGCACCCGACCACCCACCGACAGCGGGCCGATGACCCGGGCTTCGGCGGAGGCGGGATCGATTTCGTACAGACGCGGGGTCGGGTCGACGCTGACCCCGTACAGGCGATTGCCGCGCGCGGCGAGGCCGGACAGGCTGGCCCCGCTGTTGCCGACCAGGCGGATCGCGCCGGAGGTCGGCGTCACTTCCCACAGGTCGCCGGTGGTTTCGCCGGACAGCCAAAGCCGGCCATCGCAGGTGAAGGCCAGGCCGAAATCGAGATTGCCGCCATTGCCAACCCCTTGCAGGCCGGGCAACTGGCCGACCAGGGTTCCGGCACCGGTGCCGGTATCGACGCGGAACAGGAAGTCGGTGGTCGCCGAGGGTCGGCCGGCGACCATCATGGTGGCGTCGGCGACGCCGTAGAGGACGCCGCCGGGCGAGATCGCCAGCCCTTCGACATCATTGAAACCGAGGTCGCCGATGCGGGTCGCCTGGCCGTTGGCGAGGTCGATGCGATACAGCGCGTTGTAGCCCGAAGCATAGCCAAGCGGTGCCGCCGTCGCCGGCAAGGCGAGCGCAAACAGGGCTAAAACCAGCCATTTGGCCAGGCAGGGACGCATCTGTGTCGTCCTTCGAGTAATGTGTCGGGCTTGTCGTCACTCGCGCCGGGCGAGCCCGAACGCGCCCGGAGCATAACAGTCCGCCCCCGTCATATCAAAGCCTTGGCCGGCGTCCGCGCTTGGGTCAAGGTTGCTGTCTTCAGGCTGCCACGCCATGTCCCGATCCGGATCGCCCGTCCACCGCCACGGCCAGGTTCCGCGCTGCGGCGTTCTGGCCGTCAACCTTGGCACGCCAAGCGCGCCGACCGCCGCCGCGGTGCGCCGCTATCTGGCGCAATTCCTCGGTGATCGGCGCGTCATCGAACTGCCGCGGGCGCTGTGGCTGCCGATCCTGTACGGCGTCATCCTGCCGCTGCGCGCGCCGCGTTCGGCGCATGCCTATCGGCAGATCTGGACCGAGCAGGGTTCGCCACTGTTGGCACACAGCCAGGCGCTGGTCGATCAATTGCAAAAATCCCTGCACGATGACGGCGTGATCGCCGACGTTCGCTTGGCAATGCGCTACGGCAGCCCGTCCATCCCGGAGGTGCTGGGACGCTGGCAGGGCGAAGGCCTGCGCCGGTTGCTGGTGCTGCCGCTGTATCCGCAATACTCCGCCACCACCACGGCCACCGCGTTCGACCAGGTATTCGAGACGCTGGGCCGCTGGCGATGGTCGCCGGAACTGCGGTTGATCGGCGATTACCACGACGATGACCGATGGATCGACGCCGTTGCGCGCTCGATCCACGATTTTCGCCAGAAGAACGGCGTCGGCGACAAGCTGCTGCTGTCCTTCCACGGCCTGCCCGAGCGTTACCTGCACGCCGGCGATCCGTATTTCTGCCAGTGCCAGACCTCGGCCCGGCGCATCGCCGCCGCGCTGGACCTGCCGGCCGACGCCTGGCTGGTCGCCTTCCAGTCGCGGGTCGGCCGCGAACGCTGGTTGCAGCCTTACACCGACGCCAGCATCGCCGCCCTGCCGGCGCAGGGCGTGCGGCGGCTGGACGTGGTCTGTCCCGGTTTTGCCGCCGATTGCCTGGAGACGCTGGAGGAGATCGCCCTGCGCAATGCCGCCGATTTCGTCGCCGCCGGCGGCGAGGCGCTGCGCTACATCCCGGCGCTGAACGACTCGCCCGCGCATGTGCAGGCGCTGGCCGCCCTGGTCCGTCGCCACGCTGCCGGCTGGCCGGAGTTCGACCCCGAAGCCGCCGCCCGGCAGGCGCGCCTGCGCGCGGAATCGGCCGCCGCCCAGGCCGCCTACGCCGGACCTGTCGGCTCCCGACCGTGATGCAGTCGCTGGAACTGCCCGGCCGGGTCAGCCCGCTGGCCGCGCTGCGCTTCAACGCCGGCGCGCCGCGCCGGGTGCTGGCGCTGCACGGCTGGCTGGACAACGCGATGAGCTTCGCCCCGCTGGCCGCGCGGCTGCCGGACTGCGAGATCATCGCCATCGACCTGCCCGGCCACGGCCATTCCGGCCATCTTCCGGCCGGTCACGGGTACCACTTCATCGACTATCTCGACGATGCGCTGGACGCCATGGACGCACTGGGCTGGCCGCGCTGCCACCTGCTCGGCCATTCGCTGGGTGGCGCGGTGGCCAGCACGCTGGCGGCAGCCTGCCCGCAGCGGGTCGACCATCTGTTGCTGATCGAAGCGCTCGGTCCGTTGGCCGGCACGCCGGGCAAGGCTGCCGAGGCGTTGCGCCAGGGCATCGAGGCGCGACGCCGGCCGGTCGGCGCTGGGCGAGCGCTGCGCGATCTCGACAGCGCCGTCGCCGCGCGCCTGCGCGCCACACCGATGCAGCCGGACAACGCACGCCTGCTGCTGACCCGCAACCTGATCGACGGCGAGGACGGCCTGCGCTGGCGCAGCGATCCGCGCCTGCGGCTCACCTCGCCGCTGCGCGCCGACGAAGCCAGCATCGGCGAATGGATCGCCGCGATCGAAGCGCCGACCCTGTTGATCGTCGCCGACCGGCACGACGGTCTGTTCGAGTACGACCTGGTCGCCCGGCGCAGCGCCGGCCTGCGCAACGGCCGCGTGGTCCGCTTGCCGGGCGCGCATCATCTGCACATGGACCATCCCGAGCCCTGCGCCGCAGCGATCCGCCAGGCGCTGGCGGAGCCAACGCCGCCGGCCTAGCCGAGCAAGGCGTACAACCGCCGCTTCAGCATCATGCCGTCGCCGCGCAGGTAGTCACGCTGCGTGCGCCAATCCGGGCAGCGCGCCTCCACCTCCTGCCAGAAGGCCGGACGATGGTTGCGCTGGATCAGATGGCACAGCTCATGCACCAGCACGTACTCGAAGGCCGCCGGCGAACCGAGCACGAGGCTGAGATCCAGCGACAGCGAATCGTCCGGGCTCAGCGATCCCCACAGCGAGCGCAGCGGCCGCAGACGAAAGGCACTCGGCGCGCGCGGCAGGCCGGGCAGGTAGCGCGGCAGCCAGCGGCCGATGTCGGCGCGCGCCTGGGCGGCGTAGAACTCGCGCAACAGCCGCGATGCGGCCGCCGAGGAAGCCGCATCGGGCACCACCAGCAACAGACCGGCGTCGTCGAACTCGTAGCGCGCGTAGCGGCCGCTGGCCCAGCGCAACGGCACCATGGCGTCGCGCAGCGGCACGCCGTCGGTGCTGTCGAACAGGCCGGCCGGGGTCGGCTCGTCGGCCAGCCGGCGCAACTGCCCGGCCAGCCAGGCGCGATGCTGGCTCAGGAAGGCATCGGCCTCGCCCAGCGAGGCACCGCGCGGCACGGTCAGGCGCACCCGGCCCTGCTCGCCGACCAACAGCTTGAGGCGACGCGCGCGCGGATCGCGGACGCGCTCGACATCGACCTGACGGCCATCGTCGAGCGTCACCGCGATGCGCTCGCGCTGCAGGCGCGAACCGGACATCGTGCGCGCCTGCGTCAAGCGTCGGCCCGGCTCAGACGGAAACTCGTTTCCAGCACGGCGAACAGACGCTTCAGCTCGGCCGCCATCAGCGTGTAGCGGGTGTCCAGTTCGGCGCGCAGGGAATCGCGCTCGCTGTCCTCGATGCCGTCGACCGCGCCGTCGAGGAACTTCAGCTTGCGCACCACCAGATCCTCGCCGAGGACGAAGCTCAGGTGGTCGTCGAGGTTCAGCGCCAGGCGGGCGCACAGCTTGCCGGCCTCCAGGTGCTTGCCGATTTCATCCGCCGACAGTTCCTGGCGCTGGCATTTGACCACCGCGCCGCGGTCGACCGGATCGCGCAGTTCGCACTCGTCACCCAGGCTCAGGCCATCGGGCAGCGCCTCGCCGGCCAGCCAGCCGGTCAGGACGGTGCGCGGCGACACTTCCGCGTTCAGCGGCACGGCGGGGAAGCTGCCGAGCGCGCGACGCAGTTCCGACACCGCGGTTTCGGCGGTCTTGCGGCTGCTGGTATCGACGGCGAGGAAGGCCGCGCCGGTGTCCACGTGCAGGCCGGTCCGCGAGGGCTTGGAGAAGGCGCGCGGCAACAGGTCGGTCAGCGTCTCGTCGCGCAGCCGCTTGCGTGCGCGACCGCCGAGACGGCGACCCTCGCGCTGCTCGATCTCCGCCGCCTTGGCGGCGACCACGTCGTTGACCACGGCGGCCGGCAGGATCTTGTCCTCGCCGCCGAGGGTCAGCCAGAGTCCATCGCCGCTGCCGTGGCTGAGCGCCTCCTCGTCGCGGCCGAACGGCGAGACGAAGCCGCGCGAGAACAGTTCCTGCGGGCCGACCGGCTTCAGCCGGCAGGCGTCGAGGCCCTCGTCGAGGGCGGAAAAATCGAAGGCGGAGGGAAAGCGGAACAGCGTCAGATTGCGAAAAAACATGCGTTCAGGCGAAAACCTTGAGGGGAAGGGAAGTACCGACTGCGGCGGCAGCGCCGCCCAGCCAGTCGTGCAGATCGGGGCCCGGCGCGTCCTGCCGCCGACCCAGCGCCTGGAAGTCGAACAGGCTGCGGTCGGCCAGTTGCGAGGGTCGCACATCGGCCAGTGCGCGGGCGAGCGTGTCGAGCCGACCGGGATGCTCGCGCTCCCAGCCCTCCAGCATCCGCCGCACCTGCTGGCGTTGCAGATTCTCCTGCGCTCCGCACAGCGAGCAGGGGATGATCGGGAAGCCGCGCGCCTGCGCATAGGCGGCGATATCGGCCTCGGCGACCAGCGCCAGCGGCCGGATCACCACGTGCGCGCCGTCGTCGCTGCGCAGCTTGGGCGGCATCGCAGCGAGCCTGGCGTGGAAGAACAGGTTGAGGAAGAAGGTCGCCACCAGATCGTCGCGATGATGGCCCAGCGCGATCTTGGTGAAGCCCTGCTCGGCGGCAAAGGCGTACAGCGCGCCGCGGCGCAGGCGCGAGCACAGCGAGCACATCGTCTTGCCCTCGGGCACGACGCGCTTGACCACCGAATAGGTGTCCTGTTCGAGGATGGTGAACGGCACGCCGACACCGCGCAGGTAGTCGGGCAGCACATGTGCGGGGAAGTCCGGCTGCTTCTGGTCGAGATTCACCGCATGCAGTTCGAAGCGCAGCGGTGCCTTCTTCTGCAATTGCAGCAGGATGTCCAGCATCGCGTAGCTGTCCTTGCCGCCGGACAGGCAGACCATCACCCGGTCGCCGTCCTCGATCATGCCGTACTCGGCGATGGCGCGGCCGACCTGGTGGCGCAGCCGCTTGGCAAGGCGTTGCCGCTCGTGGGCCTGACGGCGCTCGGGAAAATCTGCGGTCATCGGATCGATGGCCGCGTGGCGCGGCCTGGAGGGGATCGGGCCGCCCATTCTACCGCCGCCGCCGCCCGGCTCGCGTCCGTCGATGCCGGGATCACTTGATCCGCCGTCCCGCCGCAGCGTTATCCTGATGCCATTCGCCCACTGCCGCCGCGCGCATGGAACCCATCGACATCCCCGCCATCAGCCGCCGCCTGATCGAACTGCGCGAGGAGCATCGCGACCTCGATTCGCTGATCGCGCGGCTGGCCCAGGACAACGCCGCCGACGCCCTGCAAATCCGCCGGATGAAAAAGCGCAAGCTGCTGCTGAAGGATGTCATCGCACGGCTGGAAAGCCGGCTGATCCCCGACCTCAACGCCTGAATCGGCAGCGCGCACCGCCGCGCGAAGGCGGCGGCGCGCCGGCCATGGGGCTTACTTGAAGCTGTAGACCAGGTTCAGCGTGGTCAGCGTGTCGGTCTTCTTCACGGTCGGCCACACGTCGGTGTTGTGGCGGGCCTGCAGGCCGGCCTTCAGTGCCAGCGCTTCGTTGATCGATACCGCAACGCCGATGTCGTTCTGGGCGAAGGTGTTGTCGCTGCCCGACTCGATCAGCAAGGTATTCACCAGCCGCGTGGTGTCGGTCAACTGGTGGCTGAAATCGACCACGCCGCGCAGGATCATCTCGCTCTCGGTCGGGCCACCGGCCAGTTCCGCACGGCGGAAGCCTGGGCCGATCTCGGTGCGCAGCTTGGTCTGCTCGCTGTCGATGAACTGGTGGCCGTAGCCGATGGAAAGCGTGGCCTGCGAATCGAACGCGGCGAAGTCGTCGTTCTCGTAGCGCAGCGCCGCCACCCAGGAGGAGCGCTCGTTCATCTTGTAGGCGCTGCTGGCACCGAACTCGTAGCGGTTGGCGGTGAGCTGCTTGGACTTTTCCGGGATGCCGTCGCCGTCGAAATCGCCGACCACCTCGCCCTTGGCGCGCAGCACGCCGAAGCCGAAGCTGTGCTTCCAGTCATCGCTCTCGTTGACGAAGGCCAGCTTGCCGTTGATGTTCTCGGACTCGGCGTTGCCGCTGGCGATGGCGAGGCCGAACTCGCCGACCCCGGTCCAGTTTTCGGCGGCGGCGGTCAGCGGCAGGGCGCACAGGATGCCAACGGCGAGGGCGTGGCGAAGGACGCAGCGGTGGTTCATCGGATTCTCCAAAGGTCGGGGAAGATCGCGCCGGCCAAGGGTCCGGCGACGCGGCGGCGCATGTTACTGGCCGACCGCTTTTTGCCGGTGAATCCGCCGTAAACCACGGCCTTGTGTGGAAGTGCGCCGAAGTCGGCTGATGTCGTCAGGCCGGCACCAGGCAGCCGGCGGCGCGCGCGGCGGCAAGGATCGTCGCCGACCATTGCGCGGCATCATCCGAAACCGGCGCGGCAAACTGCGCGATGGCCGCGTCGCGCTGCGACCAGCAGGCGATGCGCCGTGGCCACAGCGGCGGCTGGTCGGCCGGCGGATCGGGCAGCGGCGCAGGCGACCAGTACTGTATGCGCGCCGCGCGCAGCACGTTCATCCAGCCGGCGCTGAACTGCGCATGGCGCAGCGGCAGCTCGTCGGGCAGGGCCGGCAGGATGCGGTCGATCAGGCCCTGCGTCTGCACCGGGCGCAGCACCATCGCCGCCTGGGCGTTGCGGAAGGCGACCACCGGGCCGATGTGGTCGGGCACCAGCAGCAGCACCGGACCGGGGTCGGCGGCGACCAGTTGCGGCAACGCGGCGGTGATCCGCGCCAGCGTCGCGCGCGCCGTCCAGGCCTGCTGCAAGTGTGCGTGCAGCAGGCCGGCACCGACGATCACGGCGGCCAGCGCGACAGCCCTCGCCGCCACGCCCGCGCGCGCGCCGTGTGCCGGCAGCCGTGCGCAGGCGAGGATCACGGCCAGTGCCAGCCAGGCCGATGCGCTGTGCAACAGCCGCCCGCCCTCGCCATTGCCGCGCAGGGCACCGAGATTGGCCAGGGTCGCCAACAGCGCGCCGCCCGCCGCCAGCAAGGAGGCCAGCGCCGGCCAGCGTGCCGGCGCGGCGGGAACGGCCAACACCAGGGCCAGCGCCAGCGCGCCGAGATAGGCGACGCCCCAGGCGAGGCGACCGCCGGACCAGCCATCCAGCCAGGCCGGCAGGCTGAGCAGCGCCTGTTGCAGCTTGGCCAGCGCCGACACGGCGGTCTCGTCGCCGCCGTAGACCTGCCAGAGATCGCCGAACAACAGCGCGCGCCAGAGCAGGAAGGCCAGCGCCAGCACACCCGCGACAAGCAGAGCCAGACTGCGCGGACGGTCACGCAGGCTGGGCAGCGCCAGCCACAGCAGCGCCGCCTGCAAGGGTGCCAGCGCGGCGGATTCCTTGAACAGCAGCGCCGGAAGCAGACACAGCGGCAATCCCCATGCCCAGGGCCGTCCCGTGCGCTGCGGGTCGACCCACAACAGCAGGCCGAGCAGGACGAAAAAGGTGACGCTGACATCCGAGCGCGCCGACACCCAGTACACCGCTTCCGCCGTGAACGGACACAGGCCGAACAGCGCCGCGCCGAGCGCCGCCGACCAGCGGCCATCGACGCCGGCGCTGGCGGCGAGGCGAAGGCCGAGCGCGGCCAGCAGCGCCACGCAGGCCAGATGGAGGGCGAATCCGTACAGGTACCAGCCGCCATAGTCGGCCCCGGCCAGCAGGTAGTTGCCGAGCAGGCTGGTCATGATCAGCGGTCGCAGGAAGGCGGCCCCGGCGCTGACGCTGCCGGTCCACTGCTCGACCAGCCCTTGCCGGATCGCCGACTCCTGCTGCCAGACGTGCGCCGTGTGCAGGTTGGCGAAGTCGTCGCCCATCCAGTAACCGGCAAACCCCGGCGCATACAGCCAGGCCGCGACGAACACCGCCGCCAGCAGCAAGGCCCAACCGCCGCGCGAGCCGCTCATCGGCGCGCCGCCGGTGCCGCCAGCCAGCGGCGGTTGAGGAAAAAACTCAGCGGCGTCGACAACAGCAGCGCCGCCGCCAGCGACCCTCGCGGCGACCAGCCCAGCGCGCGCACGCCGAGTTCCAGAAGGCCGGCGTTGCACAGGTAGACGGCGAGGTAGAGCAGCGGATAGCTCAGCGCGGCGGCCCGGCCCGGCGCGCTGCGGAACACCCAGCGGCTGTTGAGGAAATAGGCCAGGACGATGCCGCAGGCGAAGGCCAGCGCATAGGCGAGCTGGCGATGGACAACACCGACCAGCAGCCAGAACAACGCATAGCTGGCCGCCGTGTTGGCCGCGCCGCCGGCGAGGAAGCGCAGCCATTGGTGCGGCGCATCCGCGCTGGTCGCCGGCATGGCCATCGCTCAGCGCCCCTGCACGGCGGCCAGGAACTCCGGATAGCTGCGCAGATAGTCGTCGGCATCGTAGGGCAGCGAGGCCAGCACCATCAGCACGGCGTCCTCGCTGTAACGGTATTGCGCGCCCCAGACAAGCGGCGGCAGGTACAGCGCCAGCGCTGGCGAATCCAGCCGATGCTCGTCGCGCTGGCGGCCGTCGTCGACCAGCACCGACAGCGAGCCATGCAGGCAGATCAGCGCCTGCTCGCAGTGCCGGTGCGCGTGTTCGCCGCGCACCTCGCGGCTGGGCACGGCGTGGACGAAGAAGCAGCGCTGCGGGACGAACGGCAGGTGGTCGGCGAACTCCATCACCGCCAGCCGGCCGCGCATGTCCTCGAACTGCGGCAGGGCGATCAGGCGCACGCCGGCCACCCGCGAGGCGGCCGGGACGGGTACCGGATCGCTCGCCGCCAGCGGCGCGTCGCCGCCGGCACCGACATAGCCGACGATCCGCGCCGGATTGCCGATCACGATGGCATTGGCCGGCACCGAGCGCGTCACCACCGCGCCGGCCCCGACCATCGCCCCGCTGCCGATGACCACGCCGGGCAACACGGTGGCGTTGGCCCCGATCGACGCACCGCGCTCGACCACGGTGGGCGTGAAACGCGCCGGGCGCTGCCGGCTGCGCGGGAACGGATCGTTGGAGAAGGTCGCATTGGGACCGACGAAGACATCGTCGTGAAGCTGCACGCCGTCCCACACCTGCACGCCGCATTTGATGGTGACGCGATCACCGATCAGCGCGCCGCCCTCGACGAAGACGCCATCGCAGAGGTTGCAGTCGCGGCCGACGCGGGCACCCGGCAGCACGTGGGCGAAGGCCCAGACCCGCGTGCCCTCGCCGACGGCGTCGGACTCGCACAACGCCTGCGGATGGACGAACACGGTCATGGCGTGGGCTCCGCAGGCACGGGTCGGGACGGGAAATGCCGACGATGCATCACCACCGCCAGCGGCCGCGCCTTGGTGTTCTCGTAGGCGCGCCAGACGTAGGAGCCGATCACGCCGAGGCCGAACAGGTTGAGCGCGGAAAAGAACAGCACCACCAGCACGGTGGCGGCGTAGCCGGGCACGTCGATGCCGCCGCCCAGCCGCGCCGCCAGCACCGCCAGCGCCAGCCCTGCGCTGAGCAGCAGGCCGAGCCCGCCGAGCGCGATGAAGACGCGGATCGGCAGGTCGGAAAAGGCGAACACGCTGTCGGCCAGATAACGCAGCTTGCGCGACAGCGTCCAGGCGCTGCGGCCGACCTCGCGCCGCTGGCGCACGTAGGGCACCACATCTCGACGGAAACCCAGCCAGATCAACTGCCCGACCAGCGAGCTGTTGCTTTCGGCAAAGCACAGCAGGTGGTCGCGGAAGGCGGCGTTGCAGGCGAACACGTCGACGCCACCGGGCGGCAGTTGCGGCTGCACCAGACGCCGGTACGCGCCCCAGAACATCGACGCGGCGAGGCGATCCCTGAAGCCGTCCTCGCGGCCGGCGCGGCTGGCCAGCAACAGGTCGACATCGCCCTGGCGCAGGCGGGCGAAGCAGTCCTCGAACAGCGATTGCGGCTCCTGCAAATCGGCCGTCATCGCCGCCATCCACGGCGTCTCGACCTCGGCCAGCCCGGCGCGAATGGCGGCGAAGGAGCCGAAGTTGCGCGACAGCAGCAGCAGGCGGGCGTCGAACGGCGCATCGACCAGGCCCTCGGCCAGCAGCCGATGGCTGTCGTCCGGGCTGCCGTCGACCACCAGCACGGCGCGGATGCCGCCGGGCACGCTGGCATGCAATGCGGCCAGCCGGACCAGCAGGTCGGGCACGTTGTCGGCGTTCCGGTAGACCGGAACGACCACGGTGCATTCAGCCTCGGAAGCGCTGGCAGGCGGCAATGACATGATCGACTTCGGCATCGCTCAGGGCGGGATGGCAGGGCAGGCTCAGCGCCTCGGCGCAGGCGCGCTCGGTCACCGGCAGGCCGAGATCGGCAAAACGCGCGCCGAACAGCGGCTGGCGATGGTCGGGGACAGGATAATGCACTTCGCTGCCCACCCCGGCCTGCGCCAGATGCGCGCGCAGGGCGTCGCGATGCCGGCTGCGCAGCACGAACAGATGCGCCACATCGTCCTCGCCGACGGCCGGCAGCGGCTGCATCCGGGGCGAATCCAGCGCCGCGCAGTAGCGGGCGGCGATCTCGCGCCGGCGCGCGTTGCGGGCGTCGAGCAGGCCCAGTTCCGAGTGCAGCCAAGCCGCCTGCATGGCGTCCAGACGCGAATTGCGACCGCCGCCCCGCGCCACCCGGTACTTCTCGCCCCAGCCGTACTGGCGCAGCGCGCGCACTGCATCAAGCAGCCGCGCATCGCTGCCGACCACCGCGCCACCATCACCCAGCGCGCCGAGATTCTTGGTCGGATAGAAGCTGTAGCAGCCGAGATCGCCGAAGCTGCCGGCGACGCGGCCGGCGCGGCGCGCGCCATGCGCCTGCGCGCAATCCTCGATCACCGCCACGCCGTGCTCGCGGCACTGCGCCACGATGGTTTCGACCGCCGCCAGCCGGCCGTACAGATGCGTCACCACCACGGCGCGTGGTGCTCGCGCCAGCGCCGCGTCGAGCGCCAGCGGATCGCATTGCAGGGTGGCGGCATCGACATCGACGTAAAGCGGCCGCGCGGCGCAGGCAAGGATCGCCGTGCTGGCGTAGAAGCCGGCGTTGGCCACCGTGACCACCTCGTCGTCGGGACCGACGCCGACCGCGCGCAGGGCCAGTTCCAGCGCATCGGTGCCGTTGCCGACGCCGATGCAGCCGGCGACGCCGCAATAGTCGGCGAAGGCGCGCTCGAATGCCGCTACCGTCTCGCCGAGCACGAACCAGCCGCCCTCGAACACGTCCGCCATGATGCGGGCGAAGCGTTCGCCCTGCCCGGCATGCAGGGCGCGCAGCGAATGGAAGGCAACCTGCATGGAGGACTCCGCGAAGCGACGGGCCATTGTGACAGCGCCGCCCACTCGCCGCCCACCGCCACAGAGCCGATAATGCCGGCCATGATCGAACGCCATCGCTACGAGCGCCTCACCATCCTGCACCGCCTGCTCCACGGTGCACGCCGGCCCGTTTCGATCCAGCGGCTGATCGAGGAAATGGGCTGCTCGCGCGCCACCGCCTACCGCGACATCGCCTTCCTGCGCGACGTGCTCGGCGCGCCGCTGGAAACCCACACCGATCCCGCCGGTTACAGCTACCAGCCGCAGGACGGCGAGCGCTTCGAACTGCCCGGCCTGTGGTTCAGCGCCGACGAGCTGCATGCACTGCTGGCCACGCATCAGATGCTGAGCAGCACCGGCCAGGACGTGCTGTCGAGCGCGATGGCGCCGCTGAAGGAGCGCATCGACGAACTGCTCGCCGAACAGGCCGGCGGCAAGCGCTTCCCGGTCGAGCGCGTGCGCATCATCGTGCAGGGCAGCCGCCGTCTCGACCAGGCGGTGTTCCGCACCGTCGCCGCCGCCGTGCTGCAGCGCCAGCGCCTGAGCTTCGACTACCGCGCGCGCTCCACCGATGCCAGCACCCGCCGCCGCGTCTCGCCGCAGCGCATCACCCACTATCGCGACAACTGGTACCTCGACGCCTGGGACCACGAGCGCGAGGGCCTGCGCAGCTTCGCCGTCGACCGCATCCAGCATCCGCAGGCTGCCGCCGAGCGCGCCGAGGACCGCCCCGACGCCGAACTCGACGCCCACCTGTCGGCCGGCTACGGCATCTTCTCCGGCGCGCCGCGGGGCTGGGCGACGATCCGCTTCTCCCCGCACGCCGCGCGCTGGGTCGCCGACGAACACTGGCACGCCAAGCAGGAGGGCCGCTGGCTGGACGATGGCGGCTACGAGTTGCGGGTGCCGTACTCGCGCTCGCGCGAGCTGCTGATGGACGTGCTGCGCTACGGGCCGGACGCCGAGATCGTCGATCCGACGGCGCTGCGCAACGAGCTGCGCATCCTGCTCGAACTCTCGCTGGCGGCCTATGTCCGCTGACGCGCTGCCCCACCCGCGGCCACGGGTTGCTCTGGCGCTCGGCTCCGGCGGCGCGCGCGGGCTGGCCCACATCGGTGCCATCGAGGTGCTGCGCCAGCACGATCTCGACATCGTCGCCCTGTCCGGCTCGTCGATGGGTGCCCTGATCGGCGGCATCTTCGCCACCGGCCGGCTGGACGATTACCGCGACTGGGTCTCCGCGCTGGAGCGCGGCGACGTGATCCGCCTGCTCGACTTCGCCTTCGGCTCGCTCGGCCTGATCAAGGGCGACCGCATCATCACGGTGATGCGCGAGATGGTCGGCGAGCACCGCATCGAGGATCTGCCGATCAGCTACACCGCCGTGGCCACCGACATCGCCGCGCAGCGCGAGGTATGGATCAATCGCGGCCCGCTGTTCGAGGCCATCCGTGCCTCCATCGCCATCCCGATGGTGTTCACGCCGCACCGGCTGGGCGGGCGCGAACTGGTCGACGGCGGCCTGCTGGCACCGGTTCCGGTGGCACCGATGCGCCAGGTCAACGCCGACGTGGTGATCGCCGTCGACGTCAACGCCAGCACGTCGTCGGGCCTGCAGGCGCTGGCCGCGCCGCCGCCGGCACCGCCCGCCGAGCCGGTCACGGATGCCGCCAACGGCAACGGTTTCCGCGCCCGCCTTGCAGCGCTGTTCGACGGCATGCTGGAGCGGCCCGCGCCAGCCCCGGCGCAACCCGGCCTGATGGACCTGATGTCGGCCTCGCTGGACACCATGCAGGCCCAGTTGTCACGTCTGCAACTGGCGCTGGACCCGCCCGACCTGGTGATCCGCATCCCACGCACCACCTGCATGGCGCACGAGTTCTGGCGCGCCCGCGAGGTCATCGAGGTCGGCCGCGAGGCGGCCCACCGGGCGCTCGCCAGCATCGGCATCGAGCGCGCCTGAGCGGCCCCGTCTCAATCCCTGAGACGGCCAACGGCGATGCTGGACGCCCGTCCACCAGGAGCCGCCCCATGCATCCCGATGCCGTCCCTTCGCTTCCCGTCCTGCTGTTGCGCCGCTGGCTGCTGCTCGGCGCGCTGGCCGTGCTGCTGCTGCCGGCAGCACGCGGGCATTCCGCCTGGGTCGGCTGGCTGCCGTACTGGCTGGCCGTCGCCCCGGCGCTGAGCCTGGCCCTGTGCGAACTGCATCGGCGTCGACCCCGCGCCCGCGCACGTCGTCGCGACGCCGGCGCGCAGGCGCGGCGAGCGCCGGCGACGGCTTTACCGCGCCTGAGCCTGGCCGCCCTGCTGGCCGGCAGCCGCCTGCCGCCTGTGTAGAATCCCCGCATCCCCACTTCGCCGCCCAGACGAATGCGTTCAATCCTCATTGCCCTGCTGTTCGCCCTACCCCTGTCTGCGGTCGACGCGGCACCCCAACCGGTCGATCGCGCCGCACTGGCCGCCGAGTTGGCGAAGGCGCACAAACTCGATGCCGACCAGGTGGCCGCCACCCTGGCCGGGGCGCGCTACCAGCAAAGCATCATCGACGCCATCACCCGCCCGGCCGAAGCCAAGCCGTGGAAGGCGTACCGGCCGATCTTCATGACCGAAGCGCGGATCAGCGGCGGTCGCGCCTTCCTCGCCGAGCACCGCCAGGCGCTGGATGCGGTGGCGCGGGAAACCGGCGTGCCGGCGGAGATGATCGTCGCCATCATCGGCGTGGAGACCAACTACGGCCGCAACACCGGCTCGCACCGCGTGCTCGACGCCCTGTTCACCCTCGGCGCGCACTACCCGCCACGGCAGACCTTCTTCCGCAGCGAGCTAGGCCATCTGTTCAAACTGGCCAACGAGGAACAGCTCGACCTCGGCGCGATCAAGGGCAGCTATGCCGGCGCGATGGGCTGGGGCCAGTTCATGCCGTCCAGTTACCTCGCCTATGCCAGGGACGGCGACGGCGATGGCCGCCGCGACCTGTTCAACTCCCTGCCCGACGTGTTCGCCTCCATCGCCAACTACTTCGTCGCCCACGGCTGGCAGGCCGGCCAGCCGGTCGCCGTGCCGGCCCTGCTCGCCGCCGACGCACGCGAGTTCAAGCCGGACACGATGGAAGCAAAATTCAGCCTCGCCGAACTCGGCAGCAAGGGCTATCGCGCCAGCACGCCGGTCGACGAGACGCTGAAGGCCACCGTCATCAATCTGGAAGGCGACCACGGCCGCGAGCACTGGATCGGCTTTCGCAATTTCTACGTGATCAGCCGCTACAACCGCTCGCCGCTGTATTCGCTGGCGGTGTACCAGCTCTCCCGCGCCATCGCCGATCCGGCCGTCGACGCGGCCGCGCCGTGACCCCGGCGACACGGCCCGCCGGCCGCGTCGTCCTGTTGCTCGGCGTCCTCGCGCTGGCCGCCTGCGCCGGCAAGCCGCGCAAACCCGATCCCGCGCCCGACGCAGCGCCGGCGCAGACGACGACGCCGGCCGCGAAGCCGGCCAGCGAGCCCAAGGACGGCGGCCTGTACGCGCCTCACATCCGCGACGGCGGCCCGCCGGTGCCGGCCGATGTCAGCCACCTGGTCGAGCCGACGCCGATCATCGAGCCGCGCGCGCGCTACGGCAACCATTCTCCGTACAAGGTGCTCGGCAAGACCTACCGCGTAATGGACAAGGCCGACGGCTACGTCGAACGCGGCATCGCTTCCTGGTACGGCACCAAGTTCCACGGTCGGCCGACCTCCAGTTTCGAGCCCTACGACATGTACAAGTTCACCGCCGCGCACAAGGCGCTGCCGCTGCCCAGCTATGTCCGCGTGACCAACCTGGAGAACGGCCGCAGCCTGACCGTGCGGGTCAATGATCGCGGGCCGTTCCACGATGACCGCATCATCGACCTGTCCTACGCTGCGGCCGTGCGCCTGGGCATCCACGTCAAGGGCACCGCGCCGGTGGAAGTGCGCGCCCTGACGCCTGGCCAGACGACTTCCGCCGCCGCGCCGCACAGCGCCGCCCGGGCCTGGGACGAGAGCCGGCCGTGGCTCCAGGTCGGCAGCTTCGGCGAGCGCGACAACGCCCGCGCGATGGAGCGCCGGCTGACCGCCGCCGGCCTGCGCGATCACCGCATCGTGCAGGCGCGCGTCGGCGGCAACGCGGTGTGGCGGGTGCAGGTCGGCCCGCTCGCCAGCGAGGCGGCATTCAGGCAAGCCGAGTCCGCGTTGCGCACACTGGGGCTTGGCGCGGCACAGCCCGTTCGCGACTGACGCCCGCGCGCCGCGCGCCCTTTCCCTCCTTTCCCGTTCATTGCCCGGACCACGCCACCGATGAGTTTTCGTACCCTGCTGCTGCGCCCGCTGCTGGCCGGCCTGATCGCCGCCGCCTCCCCGTCCGCCCTCGCCCAGAGCGCCACCGACCTGCCGCAGCCGAACCTGCCGACGCCGACCCCGGCGCAGATGCCGATTCCACCGGCCCCGGCCGCCGCCGGCACCGCCTGGCTGCTGATGGACCACGCCAGCGGTCGCATCCTCGCCGGGCACAACATCGACCAGCCGCTGCACCCGGCCAGCCTGACCAAGATCATGACTGCCTACGTGCTGGCCGCCGAAATGAGCGCCGGCCGGGTCACGGCCGATGACGAAGTGCTGATTTCGGAAAATGCCTGGCGCTCCGGCGGTGCCGGCACCGACGGCAGCTTCAGTGCGCTGGCGGTCGGCAGCCGGGTCAAGCTGTCGGACATCGAGATGGGCCTGGTGGTGCAGTCCGGCAACGATGCCGCCATCGCCATCGCCGAACACCTGGCCGGCAGCGAAGAAGCCTTCGCCGGACTGATGAACAGCTACGCGCAGAAGCTCGGCCTGTCCAACTCGCACTTCGTCAACGCCCACGGCCTGACCGCCGAGGGCCACCTGATGAGCGCGCGCGACATCGCCACCCTGTCGCGCGCCCTGATCCGCGACTATCCCGAGCACTACGCGCTGTCCAAGGTCAAGGAATACACCTACAGCGGCATCCGCCAGTACAACCGCAACGGCCTGTTGTGGAAGGACGACAGCGTCGACGGCATCAAGACCGGCCACACCAGCGCCGCCGGCTATTGCCTGGCTGCCAGCGCCGAACGCGGCGGGCAGCGCCTGATTTCGGTGGTAATGGGCGTGGAAGGCAGCCGCAACGAGGGTTTCCGCCGTCGCGAAGAAGGCAACCTGGCCCTGCTCAACTGGGGCTTCCGCCATTTCGAGACGCACACCCTGTACGCCGCCAACGCCGAACTGAGCGCGCCGCGGCTGTGGAAGGGCGAGATCGGCAACCTGCCGCTGGGCGTCGCCACGCCGGTGATCGCCACCATTCCGCGCGGACGCTACGGCGAACTGGTCGCCAGCATGGACCTGCCGCCGCAACTGGCAGCGCCGGTCGCCAAGGGCCAGCAAGTCGGTCGCCTGCGCGTGAAGCTGGGCGATGAAACGGTGGTCGACGAGCCGCTGATCGCCCTCGCCGAGGGTGCCGAGGCCGGTTTCCTCAAGCGCAGTTGGGACGGCCTGCTGATGTGGTGGGAGAGCGACTGAGCCGCCGCGCCCGGCGACGACCTTGGGATCGACCCCAAGCGCCCGCATAATCGTCTCTATGAATCTTCACAGCGACAACCCCGAACACGGTTTCCAGTTTCCCGGCCGCTTCGAGATCACCGCCATGGGCGCGGCGACCGCCGGCCTCGATGCGCTGATCCCGCGCCTGCTGGAAGATGCCGGGCTGACCGTGCACCGCGACACGCTGCGCGAGCGGGCTTCGGCCAAGGGCAACTACCATTCGGTCGCGATCAGCTTCCAGGCCAGCTCGCGCGCCGATTACGATGCCGCCCACGCGGCGCTGCGCGCCCATCCCGAGGTGAAGTGGACGCTCTGACGCCGGCCACCCCGGCGGCGCGCCCGTGGCGCGTGCGCCAGCTCGGCCGACAGCCCTACGAGCCGGTCTGGCGCGCCATGCAGGCCTACACCGACCAGCGCGGCGAGGACGACGAGGACCAGCTCTGGCTGGTCGAGCACGATCCGGTGTTCACCCTCGGCCAGGCCGGCAAACCCGAGCACGTGCTGGCCGCCGGCGACATCCCGGTGCTGCAGGTTGATCGCGGCGGCCAGGTCACCTACCACGGCCCCGGCCAGTTGGTGGCCTATCCCATGGTCGACCTGCGCCGGCTCGGCCTCGGCGTGCGCGAACTGGTCCAGCGCATCGAACAGGCCACGCTGGACGCGCTGGCGGAATGGGGCATTGCCGCGCAGCGCCGCGAAGGCGCGCCCGGCATCTACGTCGGCGCGGCCAAGATCATGGCACTGGGCCTGCGCGTGCGGCGCGGCTGCTCGTTCCACGGACTGGCCTTCAACGTCAGCATGGACCTGTCGCCCTACGCACGCATCAACCCTTGCGGCTTCAGGGGGTTGCAGGCCGTGCAACTGGTAGACTTGGGCGGCCCCGGCGATCTTTCCGCCGTCGCACCGGTGCTGGTGCACCATCTCTCGCGCCAGCTCGGCCTGCGCCCCGTCGCCGACCCTTCCGACCCGACTTTCGCCGAGCCCGCATGACCGACACCGCAGCCAACACCATCCCCGTCCTCGTGGTCGGCGAGAAGCAACTGGGCGAGAGCAAGATCGCCCGCAGCCCGGTACAGTTCGCCGACGCACCGACGCTGCGCAAGCCGTCCTGGATCCGGGTGCGCATCCCGGCCGGCAACGCCGTCGCCCAGCTCAAGAGCAAGCTGCGCGCCAATTCACTGGTGACGGTCTGCGAGGAAGCCTCCTGCCCGAACATCCACGAATGCTTCAGCCACGGCACCGCCACCTTCATGATCCTCGGCGAAGTCTGCACCCGCCGTTGCAGCTTCTGCGACGTCGCCCACGGCCGGCCGAAGCCGCCGGACCCGGTGGAACCGCTGAAGCTGGCACAGACGATCAAGGACATGGGCCTGCGCTATGTCGTCATCACCTCGGTCGACCGCGACGACCTGCGCGACGGCGGCGCGGCGCATTTCGCCGAGTGCATCCGCCTGGCGCGCGAGTTCAGCCCGACGCTGAAGATCGAGATCCTGACCCCGGACTTCCGCGGCAAGGGCCGCATGGAACGCGCCCTGGAAGCCCTCGCAGCGTTTCCGCCGGATGTCTTCAACCACAACCTGGAAACCGTGCCGGACCTGTATCCCAACGTCCGTCCCGGTGCCGACTACGCCTGGTCGCTGCGGCTGCTCCAGCAATTCAAGGTGCAGCATCCGGACGTGCCGACCAAGTCCGGCATCATGCTCGGCCTGGGCGAGACGCACGACCAGGTCGTCCAGACCCTGCGCGACCTGCGCGCGCACGATGTCGACATGGTCACCATCGGCCAGTACCTGCAACCGACGCCGCACCACCACCCGGTGCTGCGCTACTGGGCGCCGGAGGAATTCGACGCATTCGCCGCGCTGGGCCAGGCGCTCGGCTTCACCCACGTCGCCTCCGGCCCGCTGGTGCGCTCGTCCTACCACGCCGACCGGATGGCCGCCGAGGCCGGATTCGTCGCCAGCGCCTGAACCACGGCCGGCGGCGCTGAACTCCGGCCGCCGATCCGATACCAAAGGCACGCGTGCGTTCACCTTCCGCCTGACAGGCTGTGTCCGCCGCCGAAAATGCTCCGCCCCGAAACCACGCTCCACCGAGGATTTCTCATGCTGATCCGCGCCCTGCTGCTGAGCCTGTTGCTCGCGCCCTCGCTGTCGATGGCCAAGCCCGACGCCACGCTCGACGCCAGCCTGCTGTCGCCCGAGCCGCGCCACGGCGAGATCGTGCAGGGCGTGGTGCAGTTACTCAACCGCAGCGGATTCTCCTATTCCCGCCGAGCGCTCGACGATGCGCTGTCGCAGGACGTTTTCACGCGCTACCTCGATGCGCTGGACCCGGAGCGGCTGTTCTTCCTCGCCAGCGACATCGAGCGCTTCGAGCCGTACCGGACCACGCTGGACAACGCCATCGGCAAGGGCGACCTGCGCCCCGCCTACGCCATCTACAACCTCTACGTGCAGCGCCTCAACCAGCGCATCGACCACGCGCAGGCGCTGATCAAGGCCGGCGAGTTCCAGCTCGACGGCGACGACAGCTACCGCCTCAAGCGCAGCGACGGTCCCTGGGAGGCCGATGTCGCGGCGCTGGACGCGGTCTGGCGCCAGCGCATCACCAATGACGTGCTGCGCCTGAAGCTGGCCGGCAAGGACGACAAGGCCATCGCCACCACGCTGGAGAAGCGCTACGCCACCATGGCCAAGCGCAACGGCGAGGTGAAGAGCGACGACGTGTTCCAGACCTTCATGAACGCCTACGTCGGTGCCATCGAGGCGCACACCGCCTACATGAACCCGCGCACGGCGGAAAACTTCACCATGCAGATGCGGCTGTCGCTGGAGGGCATCGGCGCGGTGCTGCAACGCGACGACGACTACACCATCATCCGCTCGGTCGTCCCCGGCGGGCCGGCGGCGCTGTCCGGCCAGATCAAGGTCGGCGACCGCATCGTCGGCGTCGGCCAGGGCAAGGCCGGTGCCATCACCGACGTGGTCGGCTGGCGCGTCGACGACGTGGTCGAGCTGATCCGTGGCCCCAAGGGCACCCAGGTGCGCCTCGACGTGCTGCCCGCCGCCGCCGGCATCGACGGCGAGCACACCGTCATCAGCCTGGTCCGCGACAAGATCAAGCTGGAGGAACAGGCAGCCAAGAAACACATCGTCGAGGTCGCCGACGGCGACACCAAGCGTCGCATCGGGGTGATTTCCCTGCCCGGCTTCTACGAGGATTTCGAAGGCCGTCGGCGCGACGAGCCGGACTTCCGCTCGGCGACCCGCGACGTCGCCCGGCTGCTCGCCGAACTCCAGCAGGAAAACGTCGAAGGGGTGGTGCTGGACCTGCGCAACAACGGCGGCGGCTCGCTGCGCGAGGCGGTGGAGCTGACCGGCCTGTTCGTCGACAGCGGCCCGGTGGTGCAGGTCGCCTATGCCGGCAACCGCATCCACGTCGAGAAGATGCGCAACGTCGGCGCGATCTGGGACGGCCCGCTGGCGGTGATGGTCAACCGCGCCTCGGCCTCGGCCTCGGAGATCTTCGCCGGCGCGATCCAGGACTACGGCCGCGGCCTGATCGTCGGCGAGCCGACCTTCGGCAAGGGCACGGTGCAGAACCTGCTCGACCTCGACAACGTGTTCGGCGCGGGCGAGTCCAGCCGCGGCCAGCTCAAGCTCACCGTGGCGCAGTTCTTCCGCGTCAACGGCAGTTCCACCCAGCGCAAGGGCATCGACCCCGATGTCTCCTTCCCGGCCACGCTGGACGCCGAGGACTATGGCGAGAGCACCTACGACAACGCCCTGCCGTGGAGCAGCCTGCCGCCGGCCTCCTACCCGCGCCTGGCCGACTTCCGGCCGCTGCTGCCGCTGCTGGAGCAAAAGCACGCGGCGCGGGCGGAGAAGGATCCCGAGTTCCGCTGGCTGAAGGAAGACATCGCCCGCTACCGCGAGCAGCGCAACCGCGAGACGCTGTCGCTGAACTACCAGGCGCGCAAGGACGAGCGCGACGCCCAGGAAGCCCGGCGCCAGCAGCGCGAGGCCGAGCACAAGGCCCTGCTCGGCGAGGCCGATCCGGATGCCGCCATCGCCGCCGACGACGGCCTGCAGGCGGACGAGCGCGACCTGGCCGAGCAGTTGCGCCGCGAGAAGGCGCGCGAGGACGACGGCCCGGACGCCCTGGTGCGCGAGACCGCGGCGATCCTGATCGACGCCGTCGACCTGCTGCGCGACAACCAGCGCCTGGCCGCCGAGGTCTACCCCGGCCGCGCCAAGGCCGCCAACTGAAACCCCGAACCGGCGCACCGGCAGGACCCAGGCGATGATCGAACTGGTCGGATTCGACGCCGACGACACGCTCTGGCGCAGCCAGGAGTATTTCGACGACGCGCAGGCGCAGTTCGAGGCGATCCTCGCCCGCTACATCGACATCCGCGACAGCCGCCTGGTCGAGCGCCTGCTCGACACCGAGCGGCGCAACCTCAAGCTGTTCGGCTACGGTGCCAAGGGTATGACCCTGTCGATGCTGGAAACCGCCATCAGCCTGAGCGCGGAACGCATTTCCGCCAGGGACCTGCACCGCATCGTCGAGCTCGGCAAATCGGTGCTCCAGCATCCGGTGCAACTGCTGCCCGGCATCCGCGAAGCGGTGGCCGCGGTCGCCGCCGACTTCCGCATCGTGCTGATCACCAAGGGCGACCTGTTCCATCAGGAGCGCAAGGTCGAGGAGTCCGGCCTGGCCGACCTGTTCGGCCGCATCGAGATCGTCTCGGAGAAGGATCCGCCGACCTACCAGCGCCTGTTCCGCGAATTCGAGGTCGCCGCCGACCGCTTCGCCATGGTCGGCAACTCGCTGCGTTCGGACATCGAACCGGTGGTGCGGTTGGGCGGCCACGGCGTGCACATGCCCTATGCCAGCACCTGGGCGCTGGAAACCGAGCACGGACTGGAGAGTGACCATCCTCGCGTCCGGCTGGTCCAGGGCAGTGCCGACATCCCGCGCGCCCTGCACGACCTGGCCGCCGCCCACATCCCCGCCGTCGGTGCCTGAAGCGGATGCGCGGCAACAAAAAACCCGCCGTGAAGGCGGGTTTTTCGTTTCAACTGGCAGCCCCGGATGGATTCGAACCACCGAATGCCTGAGTCAGAGTCAGGTGCCTTACCGCTTGGCGACGGGGCTGTGATCGCTAGGGTAGCGCGACAAAGCTTAGCGCTTGGAGAACTGCGTTGCACGGCGGGCCTTGTGCAGGCCGACCTTCTTGCGCTCCACCTCGCGGGCATCGCGGGTAATGAAACCGGCGCGGCGCAGCACGCTCTTCAGCGTCTCGTCGTACTCGACCAGGGCGCGGGCGATGCCCAGGCGGATGGCACCGGCCTGGCCGGTGGTGCCGCCGCCATCGGCGGTGACCAGAATGTCGAAGCTCTCGTTGTTCTGGGTGAGCTCCAGCGGCTGGCGCACGATCATGCGTGCGGTCTGGCGGCCGAAGTACTCGTCCAGCGGACGATCATTGACGGTGATGTTGCCGCTGCCGCGACGCAGGAACACGCGCGCGGTGGAGGACTTGCGACGGCCGGTGCCGTAATGCTGCGAAATCGCCATGGATTGAACCTTAGATGTCCAGCGTCTGCGGCTGCTGCGCGCTGTGCGGATGGTTGGGACCGGCGTAGACCTTGAGCTTGCGGTACATGGCACGGCCGAGCGGGTTCTTCGGCAGCATGCCCTTGACGCCGATCTCGATCACGCGCTCGGGGTGGGCACCGTCGAGAATCTGGCCCAAGCTCTGCGTCTTCAGGTTGCCGATGTGGCCGGTGAAGCGGTGGTACAGCTTGTCCTGAAGCTTGTTGCCGGTGACGGCAATCTTCTCGGCATTGATCACGACGAGGTAGTCGCCGGTATCGACGTGCGGGGTGTACACCGGCTTGTGCTTGCCGCGCAGGCGGCGGGCGAGCTCGGAGCACAGACGACCCAGCGTCTTGTCCGTGGCGTCGACGATGTACCAGTCGCGCTTCACGGTCTCCGGCTTGGCGCTGATGGTCTTCATTGCAGCTCCAGCGAAAGGGCAAACGGAAAGTAAAGGAGCGGAATTATAGGGTGACCGATCCGGTGACGCAAGCGCCGTCTGCCGGAGAGGGTCGCCCATGGTCTATCCTGCCCGGATGTCCACCGCCGCCCTCGACCTGCTGCGCCGCGTTTTCGGCCATGCCGCCTTCCGCCCGCCACAGGAAGCCATCATCGACCGCCTGTGCGCCGGCCGCGACTGCCTGGCGCTGATGCCGACCGGCGGCGGCAAGTCGCTGTGCTACCAGATTCCCTCGCTGCTGCGGCCGGGGGCCGGGATCGTCGTCTCGCCGCTGATCGCGCTGATGCAGGACCAGGTCGAGTCGCTGGTGCAGGCCGGGGTGGCGGCGGCCTTCCTCAACTCTTCGCTGGACGCCGCCAGCGCCGCCGCTACCGAAGCAAAGCTGCTGCGCGGCGGACTCGACCTGCTCTACGTCGCCCCCGAACGTCTTCTGACGCCGCGCTTCCTCGACCTGCTGGAGCGCAGCGAGATCGCCCTGTTCGCCATCGACGAGGCGCACTGCGTCTCGCAATGGGGTCACGACTTCCGCCCCGAATACCGCCAGCTCGACATCCTGCACCGGCGCTGGCCCGAGGTTCCGCGCATCGCGCTGACCGCCACCGCCGACGCGCCGACCCGGCGCGAGATCGTCGAGCGGCTGGACCTCGCCGAGGCCGAGCATTTCGTCGCCTCCTTCGACCGCCCCAACATCCGCTACCGGGTGGAGGAAAAGCGTGACGCGCCGCGCCAGTTGCTGGACTTCCTGCACGGCCACGCCGGCGAGTCGGGCATCGTCTACTGCCTGTCGCGCAAGAACGTGGAACAGACCTGCGCCCGGTTGCAGGAACGCGGCATTCCGGCGCTGGCCTATCACGCCGGCATGCCGGCGGCGGAGCGCGCCGCCAACCAGCGCCGCTTCATCCACGAGGACGGCCAGGTGATGGTGGCCACCGTCGCCTTCGGCATGGGCATCGACAAGCCGGACGTGCGCTTCGTCGCCCACCTCAACCTGCCGCGCTCGATCGAGGGCTACTACCAGGAAACCGGCCGCGCCGGGCGCGATGGCGAGCCGGCCGAGGCGTGGATGATCCACGGCCTGGGCGATGTCGCCACGCACGCGCAGATGATCGAGAACGGCGAGTCCGGCGTCGAGCGCAAGCGGGTCGAGCGGCGCAAGCTCGACGCCCTGCTCGGCTATTGCGAGAGCACCGCCTGTCGCCGCATCGCCCTGCTCGGTGCCTTCGGCGAGAGCCACGACGGTGCCTGCGGCAACTGCGACAACTGCCTCGATCCGCCGCAGACCTTCGACGCCACCGAGCTGGCGCAGAAGGCGCTCAGCGCGGTCTACCGCACCGGCCAGCGCTTCGGCCTGGCCCATCTGGTCGACGTGCTGCGCGGTGCCGACACCGAGAAGATCACCCAGTCCGGCCACCATCGCCTGCCCACCTACGGCATCGGCCGCGACATCGACGCGACCACCTGGCGCAGCGTGTTCCGTCAACTGGTCGCCGGCGGCTGGCTGGAGATCGACATCGACGGCTATGGCGGCCTGCGCCTGAGCGAGGCGGCGCGCCCGTTGCTGCGCGGCGAACAGCGGGTGGCGATGCGCCGGCCCAGCGTCGGCAAGCGGCGTTCCGACTCGCGCCGCGCCGCGCGCGAGGGGGTCGAGCAACTGACGCCGGACCAACAGTCCGACTTCGAACGCCTGCGTGCCCTGCGCGCACGCCTGGCGAAGGAGCAGAACGTGCCCGCCTACGTGATCTTCCACGACAGCGTGCTGCGCGAGATCGCCCGCAACCGCCCGCCCGACCTCGACGCCCTGTCCGCCATCGGCGGCGTCGGCAGCGCCAAGCTGGAGCGCTACGGCGAGGCCGTGCTGGCGGCGCTGCACGGCACCTGAGCGGCGCGTTGCTGCTAGGCTTTGCAAGGCAACGCCATCGCCCGTCTTCCGAGGCCCGAGCCATCCAAGCGCCCGACCTGTCCACGCGACTGATCGCGGAAACCGCGCGCTGCGTGCGCTGCGGGCTGTGCCAGCCGCACTGCCCCACCTATGCGCTCGACCGCAGCGAGGCGCAGTCGCCGCGCGGACGCATCACCCTGGCCCGCGCGCTGGCGCTGGGCCAGCTCGATGCCGCCGACGACAGCGCCGCGCTGGCGCTGGATCATTGCTTGGCCTGTCGCCGCTGCGAGGCCGTGTGTCCGGCCGGCGTCGCCTATGACGAGTTGCTGGTCGATGCGCGCACGCTGCTGCGCCGGCAACGCCCGCCGCGCTCCAGCCAGCGCTGGCTGGAGCGCGCCGTGGCCTGGCGCTGGCCGCTGACGCTGGCCTGGCCGGCATTGCACGCATTGCGTCGGCTGCTGCCCGAAGGGCGGCGCGCGGTGTTGCCGCGCACTGCGCCAGTCGCCGGTGGCTGGCATCGTGCCCAAGCGGTTGCGCGCGGTCGTCTGGTCCTGTTCACCGGCTGCGTCAGCCGGGGACTGGACGCAGCGGCGCAACATGCCACCCTTCGCGTGCTGACCCGTCTGGGCTGGGATGTCTGGACCGATGCCGCCGGGCATTGCTGCGGCGCACTGCATCGCCATGCCGGCGATGCCGCCACCGCCGACCGCCTCGGCGTGGGTACGCGACAGTCGATGCCGGAGTGCGATGCCGTGCTGGTCACGGCCAGCGGCTGCCATGCCGACCTGCGCCGCACGCTGCGCGACGGCTCGGCACCGGTCCACGAACTGACCACCTTCCTCGCCGCCGACAGCGCGCTGGCCGGGCTGCCGCTGCGCCCGGGCGCGGGCCGCGTCTTCGTGCATACGCCGTGCACGCAATCCAGCGCAGTCGGCCAGCCCGATGCCGCGCGCCGCCTGCTCGCCCGCATCGATGGCCTGAGGCTGGACATCCTGCCCGACCACGGCTGCTGCGGTGCCGCCGGCAGCCACATGCTGAGCTTCCCGGACCGCGCCCAGGCCCTGCGCCAGCGTCACCTCGGCAATTTGCAGGCCGCTCCTGGCGATATCCTGTGCAGTCCCAACATCGGCTGTCGCCTGCATCTGGCGCGCGCGCCGCAACTGGCCACGGCGCGCCTGGCCCACCCCGTCGAAATCCTTGCCGAGCATCTGCCATGAGTTCCGCAACCCGCCGTTTCAGCCTCCTCGACCGCCTGGTGATCGAAGCCGACCGTGCCCTGTCGACCGTGTTCGGCCTGCCCGGTGCCCTGCATCGGCCGATTCCCGCCGCCGACATCGTCGATGGCGACATGGACGCCGCCGAGCGCCGCCACGCCGCCGGCCTGATGCGGATCAACCACACCGGGGAAATCTGCGCCCAGGGCCTGTACTTCGGCCAGGCCGCCGTGGCCCGCGACCCGGCCACCCGCGACACCCTGCTGCACGCCGGCTTCGAGGAAGGCGATCACCTGCTCTGGTGCGAACAGCGCCTGCACGAACTCGGCCACCGGCCCAGCCTGACCAATGCCTTCTGGTACGCCGGCAGCTACACCATCGGCGTCGCTGCCGGCCTGTTCGGCGACGGCTACAACCTCGGTTTCGTGGTGGAGACCGAGCGCCAGGTCGAAGGCCATCTCACCGAACACCTCGACACCCTGCCGCCCGGCGACCAGCGCAGCCGCGCCATCGTCAGCCAGATGCGCGAGGAGGAAATCGAGCACGGCAACAACGCCAAGGCCGCCGGCGCGCGCCAACTGCCGCCGCCGATCCCGAGCCTGATGGCGCTGACCAGCAAGCTGATGAAGGTGGTGACTTACCGGGTCTGAGCGCGGGCCGGAATCACGTTGCCGGCGGTTCCGAACCAGGGTGCCCACTGCGCCAGCAGCGCCTCGGCTTTAGGCGGCAGCACGCCGAAGCGACGACGCAGCCCGGCCAGCTCCTGGGTGACGACCTCCCGCGACGAACTCGTATCCAGCGTCCCGCCGGAGAACCTTTCCTCCAGCGCGTCGATGAACCCGTCCTCCAAGGCGCTCGGCCCGCGTGCCCAGGCCGAGACGAAGCCGGAGTAGATGAAAACGGAATCGGCCAGCCATTGGCCGAACACGTCGTCGGGACGCCGACGGGCAACCTCATCCAGGATGCGCCGCGCTTCGTCCTCCCGACCGGCGCGGGCATGCAGGCTCGCCAGATACAGATGATCGCTCAGCGTAATGGTCGCCTGCTGGCCGGCGGCCTGTTCCCGCTCGATCCGGACCGCCTCGGCGATATCCATGGCGCGCTCATGCCGGCCGGACAGGCTGAGCGCGGTGCTCAGCCGATGCTGAAGCATCACCACCGAGGGGTGGGTACGGCCCCAGGAACCAATGCTGACCGCCAGACCCTGCTCGTACATCTCGATGGCCTCGTCGATGCGCTGCAAACGCATCAGTTGCGCGCCCCGAAAACTGAGCAGGTTGATGAGGCTGGGGTTGTTCGCACCGTACTGCTCGACAAACTCCCGCTGCAGTCGTTCATTGATTTCCAGCGCCGTCGCGACATCGCCCTTGGCACCGGCGGAGTTCATCACGAAGCCCATGATGTTGATGACGCTGCGATCACGAAGGCCGATCTCGGCGATGCCCTGTTCGTACAGCGCCGGCCCTTCGGCCAGCACTTCGTCGAAACGTCCGTCGACGTACTTGAACTGGATCTCGTTGCGCAGCAGTTCCCAGGTCCGCGGATCACCCGGGCCGGCGACCTCGCGTATCGTCGCCGCCGCCCGGCGCATCTCCGCGAAGGCGCGCTCGCGCTGGTCCGGCTGTGCGAAATAGCGGCTCACGCCGAGGTCGGACAAGGCAACCAGGGTGTCCGGCGCGCGCTCGCCCTGGCTGCGCGCCAGACGCTGGTGGCGCAGCTCGGCAAACGCCAGCTTGCGTGCGTACTGACGCACCGCATCGGCGAGGAAAATCTGTCCGCGCAACATCTCCAGCACGCGCGGATCATCCTCGCCGAACTCCTTTTCCGTCAGCGGGATGGCCGCGTCCAGCAAACTGAGCGCCTTGTCGGCCTGGCCCAGTGACTGCCGGACCTTGGCCAACTGCTCGGCCACCGCCGCAGAGCTGTCAGGCTCATCGGCGAAGCGTTTGAGCAATTCCTCCTGCGCGGCATCCAGCACGTCGACGACGCGCAGATCAACACCCTTTTCCTTGGCATCGGCTTCACTGAACATGCCGAGCAAAAACCCCTGCACCGATTCCGCCCGCTTCTGCGCCGTCTGCGCCTGGGCCAGCGCCTCGTCGCGGTCGCGCAACAACTGTTCGGCCTCGGCGCGCAGGCTGCGCTCGTGCAGGCCGAAGGCGATCAAGGCGATGAACACGGCGAGACCGGTGGCCACCGCCAGCAGGTGGCGTTCGATGAAGCGACGGCTGCGGTACAGCGCGCTGTCGCGGCGCGCCATGATTGGCTGCCGCGCCATGATGCGGCGGATGTCCTCGCCCAGCGCCTCGGCGCTGGGGTAGCGCCGACCCGGCTCCTTGTGCAGCGCCTTGGCGATGACGGTGTCGATGTCCTCGGCGATGCGCGCCGGCAGGCGCACGCCGTCCGCGCCGGCCTGCGCGCGCGAGGGCCGGGTCGGCTCGCTGCGGCAGACGAAGCGTTCGATCTCGCTGGCGCGCGAGGTGTGGGTGACCGGCTGCGCCATGTTGCCGGTCAGCAGCTCGTACAGCACCAGTCCGAGCTGGTAGATGTCGGTCGCCGTGGTCACCTGGCCGCCCAGCACCTGCTCGGGCGAGGAATAGGCGGCGGTCATCGGTGCCATGCCGGCGACGGTCAGGGTGTGCTCGGCGGGGTCGGAGGGGTCGGCGGCCAGCAGCTTGGCGATGCCGAAGTCGAGCAAGCGGGCGTGGCCCTGCTCGTCGACCATGATGTTGCCGGGCTTGATGTCGCGATGGACCACCAGCCGCTGATGGGCGTAGGACACCGCCGCGCACAGTTCGAGGAAGCGCTCCAGCCGCGCCTCCAGCGGCGGATGCCACTCGCCGACCCAGGCGCGCAGCGACAGGCCGCGCACGTACTCCATGGCCAGGTAGGGCGTGCCGTCGGGGGCGATGCCACCGTCCAGCACGCGCACCAGGTTGGGATGGTCGAGTTGGGCCAGGATCTGCCGCTCGCGGCGCAACCGGCCGGCGCGTTCGCTGTCGGCCAGCGAATACGGCACCATCTTCAGCGCCACTTCCTGGCGGAAGTTGCCGTCGTCACGCTCGGCGAGGAACACCTCGCCCATGCCGCCGGCGCCGAGCGAGCGCACCAGCCGGTACGGGCCGACCCGCTCGAACGGCAGACGCCCGGAATAGGCGGGAACCGCCGCGCCCGGCAATGATTCGGTGACCTGGTCTTCTGGTTCCGCCGCGCCCATCCCGCGCCCTCCCTCGGACGAACGCGCATTCTATGCCAGCGTCGCGGAGAGGCAGCGTGAAGGCCGCCACGGGATGGCGAGCCGGGCGAGCCGGGCCAGCCGGCGCGCCGGATTGCGTCAGGTCAATCCAGGTTGCGGCCGTGGAACAGTTCTTCCACCTCACGCTTGAGTTGCGCCTCGATGCGCAGGCGCTCCTTGAAGCTGAGGTTCTTGGCCTTCTCCTCGAACAGGTAGGTGTCGAGGTCGAAGTCCTTCACGTGCATCTTGGTGTGGAAGATGTTTTCCTGGTAGACGTTGACATCGAACATCTCGTAGCGGTTCTTGATCGCCTTCGACAGGTAGTCCTGGATCGAGTTGATGCGGTGGTCGATGTAGTGCTTCTTGCCCTTCACGTCGCGGGTGAAGCCGCGCACCCGGTAGTCCATGATGACGATGTCGGACTCCAGGCTTTCGATCAGGTAGTTGAGCGCCTTCAGCGGCGAGATCACGCCGCAGGTGGCGACGTCGATGTCGGCGCGGAAGGTGGCGATGCCGTTCTGCGGATGCGTTTCCGGGTAGGTGTGGACGGTGATGTGGCTCTTGTCCAGATGGCCCACCACGGAAGCCTCGGACGGATGCTCGCGCACCGCGCCGGCCACCACTTCCTTGCCGGCGGCGCGCTTGTCGATCACCGGCTCCTCGGAGATCAGGATGGTCACCGAGGCACCCTGCGGGTCATAGTCCTGGCGTGCCACGTTGAGGATGTTGGCACCGATGATGTTGGCCACCTCGGTCAGAATCTGGGTCAGCCGGTCGGCGTTGTAGGCCTCGTCGATGTACTCGATGTAGCGCTGGCGCTGCTCCTCGTTGACCGCGTAGCAGACGTCATAGATGTTGAAGCTCAAGGCTTTGGTGAGATTGTTGAAGCCCTGAAGCTTCAGGCGCGGCAGCGGCTTGACCACGGCAGGCGATTCCCCGGGAAGTGGACGGAAGGAAAAACGGGCGGGGGCGGATTATCCGGCAAAAAGACGGCAGGCACTATCGATCCGTACGCAATGTTCCGTGTCGACACGACAACACGGGACAACTGTCCGTCGCCACCATGACCATCGTCCGTTGCCGCCGCCACCCCCCGGGATTACCCTTGCAGCGCGCTAGGCGTGCGCTTTGCATGCCGCGCGCATCGCCGCCGCGACTTGCATACGGCGCCGCAGGGGGTTCACAGGGGACTATGCGAGGTTCGACATGTTGCTGGCCAATCACCTGCACCGCCCACACCAACCACCGTCGCTGGCACCGACATCGTTCTCGCTGGAGCGCTTCCTCGCCCATTGCCATCGGCGTCGCTACGCCAGTCGCACCGACGTGTTCCTGCCCGGCGATCCGGCCGGCACCCTGTACTACGTCATCAGCGGCACGCTCAGCGTGATGGTGGAGGAACAGGACGGCCGCGAACTGGTGCTCGGCTACATCAATGCCGGCGAGTTCGTCGGCGAGACCGGCATCTTCGTCAACACCCCGCAGCGCGAAGTGCTGTTGCGCACGCGCAGCGCCTGCGAACTGGCCGAGATCGGCGTCGAGCGCCTGCATGCGCTGTTCGCCGGCCCGCTGGCCGACGAATGCCCGCGCATCCTGTTCGCCATCGGCACCCAGCTTTCCAAGCGCCTGATGCACACCGCGCGCAAGGCCAGCCGGTTGGCCTTCCTCGATGTCACCAACCGCATCAGCCGCACCCTGGTCGACCTGTGCGAGGAGCCCGATGCGATGAGCCATCCGCAGGGCATGCAGATCCGGGTCAGCCGGCAGGAACTGGCGCGCATCGTCGGTTGCTCGCGGGAGATGGCCGGCCGCGTGCTCAAGCAACTGGAGGAACAGGGCGCGCTGCACGCCCACGGCAAGACCATCGTGGTGTACCGCGACAAGCGCTGAGTCGGCGCTCAGCAGCGCGTGCGCATCGACTCGCGTGCGCGCTCCTGCGCGGCGGGGCTGGCGAACTGCTTGTCCACGGCGTGGGCCCAGGCCTTGTCGATGCTGACCAGGGCGTCGGGCGTCTTGCAGGCGGTGTCGCCGTGGTCGACCTCCACCTTGCCGATGCGCTGCGCCGCGGCGCTGGCCTCGGTGCGCAGCACGGCATTGCGGCAGCCGATGGCGATCAGCGCCAGGTTCATCGCCTCACGGATCGCGTTGGGCGCAGCGTGGAGGGCGGCTTCGATGTCCGCCAGGCGTTGCCGCAGCCAGGTTTCGTCGAGCGTTTCGTCCAGCATCGCCAGCGCCGCGACCAGCTTCCAGCCGATGATCTGCGGCGGCTCGGCGGTCGCCGCCAGCCAGCGTGCGACGCAGGTCCGGCCATGCCGGCCTTCGGCGGCGACGTGGGCGACGTAGCTGCTGCACATGCGGGCGCTGGGATCATGCGCCCAGCGGTCGAGTTCGGTTTCCTCCAGACGCGCCGGATCGACGATCTTCACCGCCAGGTTGCGGGCATCGAAGTTGCCGCTGTCCCACAGTGCCAGCGCCAGTTCGTGATCGCTGCCGATGCGCTTGCGCAGTGCCTTCAGCGTGGCGAAGCTGACACCGAACATCGGTTCGCTGGCACCGTGGCGCGCATAGGTGCGCCGGGTCTGCTCGCTGCCGGCCGCTTCCAGCGCCGCCATCGCTTCCGCCAGGCTCATCCGCGCGGCGGCGGAGCGGTTTGATTTGCATCGGGTTCGGCCGGTCGTCGCCATGGCTGCGGCTGCGTTTGTCCAGACGGCAACTTACGGCGCGCCGCGCAGGCGGTCAAACCGCCGCGCAACCGGTCGCGACGGCGGATCGTGCGCCGGTCGGCGCTCGCTTCCCAGCGGCCGCCGCTGGCGCTAGGCTGTGACCCGGTGCCATTTCAGGGAGGGCGTCGGATGACCAGCAAGCTCACGCTGTACAGCTACTGGCGGTCCAGCGCCGCCTATCGGGTGCGCATCGCGCTGAACCTGAAGCGCCTGCCGCACGACATCGTCAGCGTCGACCTGCGCGGCGACGGCGAACAGCACGGCGAGGAGTTCCGCGGCGTCAACCCGCAGGAACTGGTCCCGGTGCTGCGCGATGGCCAGCGCCTGATCCGGCAGTCGATGGCGATCATCGAATACCTCGACGAGGTCTGGCCCGACCCGCCGCTGATGCCGACCACGCCGCGCGAGCGGGCGCGGGTGCGCGGGCTGGCGCAGGCGATTGCCTGCGACGTGCATCCGCTGGCCAACCTGCGCGTGTTGCAGTTCTTCGAGCGCGAGTGGAACGTGCCGGCGACCGAGCGCGATGCCTGGGTGCGGCGCTGGATCACGCTCGGCCTGTCGGCGTTCGAGACCCTGCTGGTCGAGTCGCCGTCCACGGGCACGTTCTGCGAGGGCGACGCACCGACCCTGGCCGACTGCGTGCTGGCACCACAGGTCTACAACGCGCAGCGTTTCGGCGTCGAACTTGCGCCGTATCCGACCATCCGCCGGATCGTCGCCGAGTGCCTGGCGCTGGATGCCTTCGACGCCGCGCGGCCGGAGCGCCAGGCCGACGCACCGGCGCACTGAACGCGGCGCTCACAACGGCAGACGCAGGGCGAAGCGTGCGCCGCCGCCTTCGCTGGTACCGGCCAGCAGGCGGCCGCCGTGTTCTTCGGCGATCTTGCGGATGATGGCAAGGCCCAGCCCGGCACCCTTGGGCTTGGTGGTGCGGTAGGGCTCATACCAGTCGGTGTCGAATCCCGGCGGCAGGCCGGGGCCGTCGTCGGCCACCCACAGTTCGATGCCGGGGCGGCCGTTTTCCTCGCACGGCGCGCTGCCGACCTCGATGCGCAGGCGCTCGCGGCCGCTGCCGGCCTCCTGCGCGTTCTTGATCAGATTGTGCAGCACCTGGCGGATCCGCCCGGCGTCGGCGCGCGGTGCCGGCAGGTCGTCGGCGAGACGGGCTTCGATGCGCTGCCGCGGGTCGTCCGGATACAGTTCCAGAACCTCGCGAACGAGGGCGTTGAGGTCCAGCGCGCGAAGCTGCAACTGCGGCGCGCGGGCGTAGTCGCCGAAAGCGTCGACCAGGGTTTTCAGCGCATCGACCTGGGCGACGATGGTGTTCGTCGCGCGGTCCACCACCTCGGCCTCGGCGCTGTCGAGCTTGGGCATCACGCGCCGGCGCAGGCGTTCGGCGGCAAGCTGGATCGGCGTCAGCGGGTTCTTCACCTCGTGGGCGAGGCGTTGCGCCACTTCGCCCCAGGCGGCGTCGCGGCGGGCGCGATCGATGGCGGTGGTGTCGTCGAACACCACCGCCAGCCCTCCATCGGGCAGCCGCGCGCCGCGCAGCAGCCATTGCTGCGCACCGTCGCCGTGGCGCACGGCGATCTCCTCGCGGAACTCGCGCGCGCCCTCGGCCAGTCGGGCCAGCAGGCGTTCGACGAAGGTGGCCAGGCCGGGCTGGCGCTCGGCCAGCGCCGCCAGCGGTTGCGCCTGCAGCAGGGCCGGGTCGATGCCGAGCAGGCCGGCAGCGGCGGCGTTGCCGCTGCGCAGGCCGCCCGCGGCATCGACGGTCAGCACACCGGAGGACAGCCGGGCCAGGATGGTTTCCAGGAAGGCGCGCTGGCGCTCGATCTCCTCGGTGCCACGGCGCTGTGCATCGCGGGCTTGGCCGAGGTCGTCGACCATGCGGTTGAAGCTGCGCGAGAGAAAGGCCAGCTCGTCGTCGCCGGCCTCCGGCAAACGGGTGTCGAACTGGCCTTCGGCGACCTGTCGCGTCGCCTGTGCCAGCCGCGTCACCGGGGCCACCACGCGGCGCGCCACGTCGAAGGCGAGCAGGATCGCCAGCAGCATCGAGATCAGCAGCACCAGGGTCAGAATCAGTTGGAAGGCCAGCTTCAGCGCATCGCGCAGGAAATTGCCTTGGCGTACGGCGGCGGCCTGCGCCTCGATCCTCGCCAGCCGCTCGGCATAGTCGGCGGGCAGCGGATACAGCCCTTGCAGCAGCAGGCCGGAGGCGGTGCCGACCGGGCGCAGCACGCGCAGGCGCAGCGCGCCGCCATCGCGCTCGGTCTCTGCGTAATGGCCACGACTGCGCAGCAGCAGGCGCATGTCCTCGCTCGGTGGCGAGGTGGTCAGCAGGCGCGGATCGCTGGCGGCGATGGCGCGCAGGCGGCCGTCCTGGCCGAACACCGCCAGTTGCCCGGCGACACCATCGTCCAGTGCCCGCTCCAGCGCATCGAACAGCTCGCGCTCGCCGAGGCCGGCCAGCCCGGCGGCGATCCGCGCACTGTCGCGCTCGGCCTCGCGCAGGCGCTGGTCCAGATGGATGCGGCCGATGGCCAATGCCTCGTCCAGCGCTTCGGCGCTGTTGGCGGTGAGCCAGGTATCGACGGTGGCGGCGATGAAACGCGCGCCGAAGGCGTAGACCAGTCCGACCGGCGGCAGCGCCAGCAGCAGCAGGAAGACCAGCAGCCGGCGTTGCAGGCGCGCCCCGGCGACGCCGGCGCGGACATCGCGCCACAGCCGCCACAGGCGCAGCACGATGGTCGTCGCCAGGGTCAGCAGGGCCAGCGCGGCGAGGACGAAGATCCACGGATAGGCCGGCGCGAAGCGCTGCCCGAGACCCTCGGCGTCGGCGGCCAGATACAGCGAGGACAGCAGCAGGATGGCCAGCGCGAGGACCAGCGCCGCCCAGCCGATGCCGCTGCTCAGCCGGCCGCGCCAGTCCATGTCCGCACGGTCGAACGCATCCGCCAGGCCTGCGGTTGCAGCAGGGCCGGCAGGCGCAGCGGGGCCGGCAGGGCGGCCAGGTCGAGGTGGAGTTGCACCGATCCCGGGCAGTCGAGGAAAGCAGCGTCGCCCAGCGGCAGGCGCAGTTGGTCGAGCGCCGCGTACAGGGCGCTGCGCCGGGCGAAATAGCGCGGTTCGGCGGCGTCGACGTGCAGTTCGTAACGGCGGGTCAGGGCGGAATGACGCAGGTCGACGTCGATGCGCCGGGCCAGCGCGCCCGCGCAGCCGCGCACGCGGTAGATCAGCCGCAGCGGCAGGCCGGCGTCCAGCGCATCGCGCATCGGCTTGGAAAAGCGCAGGTCCTGGCTGACCTCCAGCACGCTGCCATCGACCGAGGGCAGCGGCCGCGCGGCGCTGATCTCGGCGCGCTGGGCTGCTTGTCCGGCGCAACCGGCCAGCGCCATCAGCAGCACCGCGACCAGCGCCGCGCGCTCAGCGCCGTTGCAGCGCGGCATGGAAGAATCCGTCCATGCCGTCCTCGCCGGGCAGGCGCTGGCAACCGGCCCCGGCGGGGCGACCGAAGCGGTCGTCGAGCGGTACCGGCCGGGCATCGGGATGGCGGGCGAGGAAGGCATCGATCTGGCGCGCGTTCTCGTCCGGGAGGATCGAACAGGTCACATAGACTAGTCGCCCGCCGACGGCGAGCAAAGGCCACAGCGCGTCGAGCAGTCGCTGCTGCTGGGCGACCAGCACGGCGATGTCGGCGGCGCGGCGGTGCCAGCGCGCGTCGGGCTGGCGACGCAGGATGCCGGTGGCCGAGCACGGCGCGTCGAGCAGGATGCGGTCGAACGGCCGGCCGTCCCACCAGTCCTGCGGCTGCGCGGCGTCGGCGGCGAGCAGCGTCGCGGTCAATCCCAGACGCGTCAGGCCGGCGGCGATCCGGGTGTTGCGCGCGGGGTCGATGTCGAGCGCCAGCAGGTCGAGCGCATCGGCCGTCTCCAGCATCGCGGCGGTCTTGCCGCCGGGCGCGGCGCAGGCGTCGAGCACGCGCTGTCCGCGCTGCGCGTCCACGGCCAGCGCGGCGAGTTGGGCGGCACCGTCCTGCACCGACATCCAGCCTTCGTCCCAACCCGGCAAGGCGGTGGCCGGCGGGGCCTGCGGCAGGCGCAGCGCATGCGGCGGCAGCGCGCAGCGATGGACTTCGATGCCGGCTTCGGCGAGGCGTTCGGCGCAGGCCGCGACGGTGGCGCGACGCGGGTTGACGCGCAGCCACAGCGGCGGCGCGCTGGCGGCGGCGAGCATCGCGGCGTCGGCGTCCTCGCCCCAGGCTTCGCGCAGCCGGGCGATCAGCCAGGGCGGATGGTTGAACTGCGCGCTCTCGTCTGCACTGATGCGCTGCTCCAGGATGGCGCGCTCGCGCAGGAAGCGGCGCAGCACGGCGTTGACCAGGCCGGCATGACGCGGCTGGCGCAGCAAGCGCGTGGCACCGACGCAGGCGTCGACCACCGCATGCGCGGCCATGTCGAGGGCGTCGAGCTGGGTCAGACCGACCAGCAGCAGGGCGTGGACCTCGCGCTGTGCGCGCGGCAGCGGTCGCGCCAGCAATGCGTTCAGCAGCGCTTCGCCACGGAACAGGCGGCGGCAGACGGTGAACAGGGTGGCTTCGACCAGGGCACGGTCGCGCGGGTCGTCGAGGCCGGCCCCGGCCTCGGGCAGCGCCGTGCGCAGCGAAACGCCGTCGAAGCGGATGCGGGCAAGGGCGCGGGCGGCGGCGGCACGGGAGGCAGCGCCGATGGCCGCGTCGCTCACGCCGTGATGCCGCGCAGGGCCGGGCGGGCGTTGAGGTAATCGCCGGCCGGCAGCACGCGGCCGCCGTCGCGCTGTACCGAGAGCAGTCGCAGCACGCCTTCGCCGCAGGCGACGTCGATTCCGCCGGCAGTGGCGGCGACCACGCTGCCGGGCGGCTGCGCGGCGGCGCTGTCGATGGCGCGGGCGCGGTGCACGCGCAGGCGTTCGCCGAGCAGCTCCACCTCGGCCACCGGCCACGGCGAAAAGGCGCGCACGCGCCGTGCCAGCACCGCTGCCGGCTGCGTCCAGTCCAGTCGCGCTTCCGCCTTGTCCAGCTTGCGGGCGTAGGTGACGCCGGCTTCGTTCTGTGCCCGGGGGTGCGGAATCAGCCCGGCGCGCAGCAGGCCAAGGCCGTCGCCGAGCACTTCCGCACCGAGCAGGGCGAGTCGGTCATGCAGCTCGCCGGCGCTTTCCTGCGGTTCGATCGGAGTCGCCAGGCGCAGCAGCACCGGCCCGGTGTCGAGGCCGCGCTCCATCTGCATCAGGCAGACGCCGGTTTCGCTGTCGCCGGCCTCGATGGCGCGCTGGATCGGTGCCGCGCCGCGCCAGCGCGGCAACAGCGAGGCGTGCACGTTCCAGCAGCCCAGGCGCGGGATGTCCAGCACCGCCTGTGGCAGCAGCAGGCCGTAGGCGACGACGACGATCAAGTCGGGCTGCAACGCACGCAGGGCGTCCAGCGTCGGCGCGTCGCGCAGGCGCTCGGGCTGGCGCACCTCGATGCCGGCGTCCAGCGCCGCCTGCTTGACCGGGCCGGCCTGCAGGGCGCGCCCGCGACCGACCGGGCGATCCGGCTGGGTATACACGGCCAGCGGCCGATCCGGCCCGCGCAGCAGGGTCTGCAGGCAGGGCACGGCGAACGCCGGGGTGCCGGCGAAGACGATTCTCAACGCCATCGGCGCGCGCTCGTCGCCGGCTCAGGCCGCATTGGCGCGGCGCTGCTTGGCCAGCCGGCGCTTGACCATCTCGCGCTTGAGCGGGGACAGGTAGTCGACGAACAGCTTGCCGTCGAGGTGGTCCATCTCGTGCTGGATGCAGACCGCCAGCAAGCCGTCGGTGGTCAACTCGCGCGGCTCGCCGTGGCGATCGAGGAAGCGTACCGTGATGCGGTCGTGGCGGCTCACGTCGGCATAGATGCCGGGCACCGACAGGCAGCCTTCCTGATAGGTCTGCGAACCTTCGTGGGCGATGATCTCGGGATTGACGAACACCATCGGCTGGTCGTGCGACTCGCTGACGTCGATCACCATGAAGCGCAGGTGGACGTCGACCTGGCTGGCGGCGAGGCCGATGCCGGGCGCGGCGTACATGGTTTCGAACATGTCGTCGATCAGGCGCTGCAGGGCGGGCGTGAAATCGGCCGCCGTCAGCGCGCGCGCCTTGTTGCGCAGGCGCGGATCGGGGAATTCCAGGATGTCCAGTTTGGCCATGGTTTCCAGATGGGGGCGCAAAAGCGCCTGCGCAAGCCCGAGGTGGCGTTATTCTAGCCCGCAATGGCGTGCGTTCCACCCGGCGACGCCACCACGCGACGCGCCTCTCGTCAGGCCGACGCCTTTCCGTTATAGTTCGGCAACCTGCTGGGGAAACAGGTACATGGCAGCCATGCTTAAAAAACTTCTTGCAGTCTGTGCGGTAGCGCTGCTGACCTTCGGCGGCGGCGCTCTGGCGGTCGATCTGCGCAGCGACCACCCCGAAGAATACGTCGTCCAGAAGGGCGACACCCTGTGGAGCATCGCCGGACGCTTCCTGCGCGAGCCTTGGCTGTGGCCGGAAATCTGGCAGGCCAATCCGCAGATCGAGAATCCGCACCTGATCTTTCCCGGCGACGTGATCAGCCTGGCCTATCTGGGCGGGCGGCCGACGCTGTCGGTGAAGAAGCTCTCGCCGCAGATCCGCCGCGAAGCCTCCGGTGCCGTCGGTGCCCTGCCGCTGGCCGACATCGAGGGCTTCCTGAAGAAGCCGCGGGTGTTCGGCAGCAAGGAAGAGCTGGAGTCGCTGCCCTACGTGCTGGCGGTGGAGGAAAACCGCCTGCGCGCGGTCGGTCAGCAGGTCGCCTACCTGCGCGGTGCGGACTTCCGCCCGGGCGAGGAATACGCCGTGCTGCGGCCGACGGTGCGCTTCGCTGTGCATCCACAGCCGAACACCCGCTTCCCGCGCCTGAAGCGCGATCCGTGGACCCGCGCCCACGGCCTGGAGCCGCAGACCTCGGGCATCCAGTGGGCCTACTACGCCGCCATCGACAACGATTTCGAAGTGCTCGGCTACGAGGCGGTGGAGATCGCCACCGGCCTGGTCACCCGCGAGGGCGATCCGGCCACCCTGCTGATCCAGGACGGCAGCCTGGAAGTGAAGAAGGGCGACGTCATCGTGCCGGTCGACCGCCGTCCGTTCGACCTGTCCTTCCAGCCGCGCCCGCCGCGCTCCGTGCCGGCCGACCTGCGCGTCCTGGCGCACACCAATGCCAGCCGCTGGGGCGGCAAGAACGACGTCGTCGCCCTGTCCGCCGGCTCCCGCGAGGGCATCCAGAACGGCCACGTGTTCTCCATCTACCGTCCCGGCGACCGGGTCGCCGACGAGGTCGCGCATCCGCAGCGCATCGTCTCCGACCGCGCCGGCAAAAAGGTGCAGTTGCCCGACGAGTTCGTCGGCCACGTGATGGTGTTCCGCACCTTCGAGAAGGTCAGCTACGGTCTGGTGATGGACGGCATCCGCCCGGTGCGCCTGGAGGATGTCCTCAAGGCACCGGTCGCCCAGTAAGGCATGCCGGTCGGCCATGCCGCCGCCCGTGACTGGCTGATCCTGCTGCGCGCCCCCGGCCTCGGGGGCGTGCGTTTGCGGAGTCTGCTGGAACGCCACGGCGACGCCCGCAACGCCATCGCCGTCGGCCGCGAAGGCTGGCGCGCCGCCGGCCTCCCCGCCGCCGCCATCGAATGGCTGTCGCGTCCTGATGAGGCCCTGCTGGAAACCGATCTGCGCTGGCTGCAGGGCGAGTCCAATCATCTGCTCACCATCGACAGCGCCGACTTCCCGCCGCTGCTGGCGCGGATGCCGCAGGCCCCGGCGGCACTGTTCGTCTGCGGCGCGCCCGAGCAGCTTTGGACTGCGCAGATCGGCATCGTCGGCAGCCGCAATCCCAGCGCCGGCGGTCGCGAGAACGCGCGCGACTTCGCCAATGCGCTGGCCGCCAGCGGGTTGAGCATCACCAGCGGCCTGGCCGAGGGCATCGACGCCGCCGCGCATCGCGCCGCGCTCGACCGCCGCGCGCCGACCATCGCCGTGATGGGCACCGGCCCGGATCGCATCTATCCGGCCAGCCATCGCGCGCTGGCGCACGACATCGTCGCCGGCGGCGGCGCGCTGGTCAGCGAGTTTCCTCCCGGCACCGGACCCAGGCGCGAGAACTTCCCGCGCCGCAACCGCATCATCGCCGGGCTGTCGCTGGGCGTGCTGGTGGTCGAGGCCGGCGTGCAAAGTGGTGCCCTGATCACCGCCCGCCTCGCCGCCGAAGCCGGCCGCGACGTGTTCGCCTTGCCCGGATCGATCCACAACCCGCTGGCACGCGGCTGCCATCGGCTGATCCGCGATGGCGCGATGCTGACCGAAAGCGTGCCGGAAATCCTCGACGCCATCGCCCCGGTGGCGCGCGAACTGGGTACCGCGCTGCGCCAGCGACTGGCGGGCGAGAAAGCCGCCGCGCCGGCAGCGGCCGTCGCTCGCGATCCCGAGCGCGAGCGCCTGTGGCAGGCGCTGGGCCACGATCCGGTCGCCATCGACGTGCTTGCCGAGCGCACCGGGTTGACCGTCGAATCCCTATCCTCCATGCTGCTGCTGATGGAGCTGGAGGGCACGGTGGCCGCGCAACATGGTCGCTACGCCCGTCTGGCCTGACGTCCCCAACTGCGCCGCCGCGCGCCGCGCCGCCGAGGATGGATGAAAGAGACCATACTGGACGTACTGCTGTACCTCTTCGAGAACTACTTCTACGAGGACCCGGACGCCGTCCGCGACCGCGAGTCCCTGCAAACCGGCCTGCTCCAGGCCGGTTTCAGCCCCACCGAGATCAGCAAGGCCTTCGACTGGCTCGACGAACTGGCCAGCGAACGGCCGGACCTTGATCCGGCCGCCGCCGTCGGCCCGCTGCGGGTCTACGCCGAGGCCGAACAGGCGCGGCTGGACATCGAATGCCGCGGCTTTCTGATGTCGCTGGAGCGCAACGGCGTGCTCGATCCGACCCGTCGTGAACTGGTGCTCGACCGCGCCATGGCGCTGGACCAGGAGGAAATCGACCTCGACGACCTCAAGTGGGTGGTGCTGATGGTGCTGTTCAACCAGCCCGGCCAGGAAGCTGCGCTGGCCTGGATGGAAACGCACATGTTCGAAGGCGAGGGCCTGCCGCTGCACTGATCGCGCCGGCCGGCAGCGCGAAGCGCGCCCGGCCTGCTTCGTTCCCTCGAAAGCCCGTCCGGCTCCCCGGCTCGCGATGGCCTTGCCCCTCGCCACCGCCGAGGCCGGTCGCCGTGCCGCGCCCGCCTGCCATCTTGACAGCCTCAAACGCGCTGTGCATTCACTGATATAAGGGGTCGCTTGTCCGATCCGACGCGGTATCCTCGCCCGCCGGGCCGAGGATGCCCTCCACCTTTTGCGCACGAGATCCTTCCCGCATGGCCAAGAACCTGCTCATCGTCGAATCGCCGGCCAAGGCCAAGACGATCAACAAGTACCTGGGCAAGGACTTCCACGTCCTGGCCTCGTACGGACACGTGCGCGACCTGGTGCCGAAGGAAGGCGCGGTCGATCCCGAGCGCGACTTCGCCATGCGCTACGACCTGATCGACAAGAACGAGCGCCACGTCGACGCCATCGCCCGCGCCGCGCGCAGCGCCGAGGCGCTGTACCTGGCCACCGACCCGGACCGCGAGGGCGAGGCCATTTCCTGGCACATCGCCGAGATCCTCAAGGAACGCGGCCTGCTCGAACACAAGCCGCTGCATCGGGTGGTGTTCACCGAGATCACCCCGCGCGCAATCAAGGAAGCCATGGCCGCGCCGCGCGCAGTGTCCACCGACCTGGTCAACGCCCAGCAGGCGCGTCGCGCGCTGGATTACCTGGTCGGCTTCAACCTGTCGCCGGTGCTCTGGCGCAAGGTGCAGCGTGGGCTGTCGGCCGGCCGTGTGCAGTCGCCGGCGCTGCGCATGATCGTCGAGCGCGAGGAGGAGATCGAAGCCTTCGTCTCGCGCGAGTACTGGACCATCGAAGCCCAGCTCGCCCATCCCGCGCAGCCGTTCAACGCCCGCCTGGCCAGGCTGGACGGCAAGAAGTTCGAGCAGTTCGACCTCGTCAACGAGGCCGATGCCGAAGCCGCGCGGGCGCGCCTGCTGGCCGCCGCCGGTGGCAGCCTGCTGGTCACCGACGTGCAGAGCAAGGAACGCCGGCGTCGCCCGGCACCGCCGTTCATCACCTCCACCCTGCAACAGGAGGCGGCGCGCAAGCTCGGCTTCTCCACCAGCCGCACCATGCGCGTGGCGCAGAAGCTGTACGAAGGCGTGGCATTGGGCAGCGAGGGCACCGTCGGCCTGATCTCCTACATGCGTACCGACTCCACCCACCTCTCGCAGGAGGCGGTGGAGGAACTGCGTCAGGCGATCAGCCGCGACTTCGGCAGCCATGCGCTGCCGCCGACCGCCAACGTCTACAAGACCAAGTCGAAGAACGCCCAGGAGGCACACGAGGCGATCCGCCCGACTTCGGCGCTGCGTTCGCCGAAATCGGTGGCGCAGTTCCTCGATGCCGACGCCGCCCGCCTGTACGAGCTGATCTGGAAGCGCGCCATCGCCTGCCAGATGATTCCGGCCACGCTGAACACGGTGTCGGTCGACCTCGCCGCCGGCAGCGAGCACGCTTTCCGCGCCAGCGGCACCACGGTCGTCGACCCCGGCTTCCTCGCCGTCTACGAGGAGGGCAAGGACGCCAAGGCGGCCGAGGACGAGGACGAGGGCCGCAAGCTGCCGGCGCTGCGCAAGGGCGAGTCGATGCCGCTGTCGGCGATCCTCGCCGACCAGCACTTCACCGAGCCGCCGCCGCGCTATTCCGAGGCCAGCCTGGTGAAGGCGCTGGAAGAGCACGGCATCGGCCGTCCCTCCACCTACGCCAGCATCATCCAGACCCTGCTCAACCGCGAATACGTCTACCTCGACGCCCGCCGCTTCCGTCCCACCGACGTCGGCCGCGCCGTGGCGCGCTTCCTGTCCGGCCATTTCGCCCGGTATGTCGATTACGACTTCACCGCCCGGCTGGAGGACGAACTCGACGCCGTCAGCCGCGGCGAGGAGGACTGGCTGCCGCTGATGGCGCGCTTCTGGAAGCCGTTCAAGGCGCTGGTGGAGGAAAAGACCGATTCGGTCGACCGCTCCGAGGCCACCGGCGCGCGTGTGCTGGGCGAGGATCCGGCCAGCGGCCGCCCGGTCAGCGTGCGCCTGGGACGGTTCGGGCCGATGGCGCAGATCGGCACCAAGGACGATGAGGACAAGCCTCGCTTCGCCTCGCTGCGTCCGGGGCAGAGTATCCACACCATCACCCTGGTGCAGGCGCTGGATCTGTTCAAGCTGCCGCGCGTGCTGGGCAAGGACGGCGAGGAGGACGTGACCGTCGCCGTCGGCCGCTTCGGTCCCTTCGCCAAGCGCGGCAGCACCTATGCCTCGCTGAAGAAGGAGGACGATCCCTATGCCATCGACCTCGACCGTGCCCTGTTCCTGATCCGCGAAAAGGAAGAGATCGCCGCCAACCGCATCATCAAGACCTTCGAGGGCAGCGACATCCAGGTGCTCAACGGCCGCTTCGGTCCGTACCTGTCCGATGGCGAACTCAACGGCAAGATTCCCAAGGACCGCGAGCCGGCCAGCCTGACGCTGGACGAGGCGAAGCAGTTGATGGCGGAAACCGGCAAACCGGCGCGCAAGGGTTTCGGCCGCAAGGGCGTGGCGAAGAAGGCTGCGGTGAAGAAGGCCGCTGTGAAGAAGGCAGCGGCGAGCAAGAGCGCCGCCGCGAGCAAGTCGGCAGCGAACAAGGCCACCGCCAAGCGCGCTCCGGCGAAGAAGGCCGCAGCGAAGAAAACGGCGGCAAAAAAAGCCGCACCCCGCAAGGCCGTCGCCACGGAATAGCGCGTCCGCCGCGCTCGCGCCGTCGCAGTGACGGCGCGACGCCTCGTATATGCTTGCCGGACCCGCCCCGTCCGCAGGCTTGCCGATGTCCCACGCCGTTGCCGATCTGTCCGACGCCCATCCCGAGGCCGCCGTCTGCGAGCCGCTGTTCCGCGACTACGGCGGCCGGCGTCGCTTCCACGGGCCGATCCGCACACTGAAGGTGTTCGAGGACAACGCCCAGGTGCGGGCGATGCTGGAGACGGCGGGCGATGGCGCGGTACTGGTGATCGACGGCGGCGGCTCGCTGCGCTGCGCCCTGGTCGGCGGCAATCTCGGCCAGTTGGCGGTGCGCAACGACTGGGCCGGGATCATCGTCCACGGCTGCGTGCGCGACAGCGCCGAACTGGCACAGCAGGCGGTCGGCGTGAAGGCGCTGGCCAGCCATCCACGCAAGAGCGCCAAGGGCCTGCACGGCGCGCAGGCGGATCAGCCGGTGTCCTTCGCCGGCGTGCGCTTCACGCCCGGCCAGTGGCTGTACGCCGACGAGGACGGCATCCTGGTGTCCGAGCAGCCGCTCGACTGAGCGCCGCCGCGTCGATCAGGGCGTCGCGGCCGGCAGCAGGTCGGGCTGGCTCCGGTACCAGTGGCGCGGCCGGATGAAGCGGTAGTCGCGGTCCTCCGGGGCCAGTTCGATGCCCAACGCCAGCGCCTTCCAGTTGAGCAGCACGTCGCCGTGCAGTTGCGCCTTCTCCAGTCGCAGGCGGGCGTTGAGGCCGAAGCGGTCGTTGTGCGCGGCCAGGCGGTCCAGCACCAGATGCCGGCCGCGCAGTTGTGCGATGCCGCTGATCCGGGTCTGTCCGGCGTCGATCAGCCGCACCGCCCAGCCCGGCAGCGGCTTGCGGCGTTCCACCAGGGCGAGCAGGAAGCCGATGTCCTTCACCGTGATGTCGGCCTCGCCATCCAGCGCCAGCGGCCGCTTCCAGCGCGCCTGCGCGCTGGGCAGCGCGATCCGCGCCCACCAGTCGCGGCGCTGACGGCCCGCGCGGTCGGCAAAGGACACCCGGCGCAGTTCGATCAGCGTGCCGTCCAGTTGCATGCGGCGCTGATCCAGCCGGGTATCGACCAGCCGCCCGCTGACCTCGACATCGGCGCGCAGGTCGAGATCGGCGACGCGCAGCCCGGCCTCGCGGGCGCGCAGGTCGATGCGGCCCTGATCGATGTGGCCGTTGCCGTCCAGGTGCAGATCGCCGGACAGCCGACCCTCGCCGGCGGTGAAACGCAGATTGCGGCGCGGCAGGTGGTGGTTGTAGCGGGTCAGGTCGGGGATGTTGGCGTCGCTGAAGCGCAGCCGCGCCTTCACCTCGTCGCGGAAGCGCTCCAGATCGCCATCGGCGCTCAGTTCGACGTGCAGCCGCTGGCCGTGCACGTAGGGCTGGTCCGGCTCGGCATCGGGAGCGACGGCGAAGCGGTCGGCGATCAGTTCGATGCGCACCTGCGGCACCTCGGCCTCGCCTTCGATGCGGCCGCGGGCGCGGGCGCTGCCGCTGATCCGGTTGTCCAGCGTGCGCACCGCGAGCACCGCCTCCGGCACCTCGAAACGGCTGCCCGGCTGCAGGCGACCCCGGTCGATGTGCAATTGCGCCTCCAGTTCGCCGTGGCCGTCGAAGGCCAGCCAGTCGCCGTGCACCAGGGTCGAGGACAGCCAGTGCAGGGAGTCGAAATGCCAGCGCAGCGCCAGCGTGCCGGAGGTCTGCGGCAGCAGCTCGCGCAGCGCGCGCGGATCGATCCGCCGCCGGGCGATGCGCAGGTCGGCGTCCAGATGCAGCGGATTGTTCGCCTGCGCCGGCAAGGTGGCGCGCAGGTGCAGGCCGTCATCGACCGCCAGCGCCAGCGCCAGGCGGCTGTCGTATCGCGTCCCGTCGCCGAACTCGCTGCGCACCGGCAGGTCGAGGTCGACCGCGCCACCGGGCTGCCATTCGCCGTGGCGAAAGGCCAGGCCGGCGCGCAGATCGCCGCCGCCGGCGGCCAGCGCGACGCGCTCGTCGGCTTCGGCGTCCGGGCGCAGCAGCAGTTGCGGCGCGGCGGCTTGCAGATCCAGCGAGGCGTCGATCAGGTCGAGTTTGGCGATGCCGGGAAACTCGGCGGAACGATGCTCGGCCAGCGCGAACCGCGCCTGCGCGGCGACCTCGTCGAACAGCAGGCGCTGGCCGTGGCGCAATTGCGCGCCGCGCGCGGACAGCCAGGAGGGCAGCACCTCCATCGGCCCGCCGCGCAAGGTCTTGCGCAGACCGAAGCGGGCGCTGGCCGGGCCGATCAGGATCCAGTCCTCCCAGCGCGCCTCGCGCAGGCTGTCGCTGTCGATGCGCGGCAGGTGGATGGTCCAGCCGTGCTCGCGCGCCTCGCGCGGCGGCATGTCGGACTCGGTCCGAGCGCCGACGAAGCGGGCGTCGCGGGCGCGGATCGCCGGCAGCCGCAATTCGCGCCAGAGCAACGGCGACAGCGCGATGCGTCCATGGGCGAAACCGGCTTGCGCCTGCCATTGATTGCGTCGCACATGGCCGCGCGCAGTCACGTCCCAGGCCATCACCTGGCCCGGATACAGCGACAGCGCCGCCCGCCACTGCAAGGAGAAGCGCTCCGGAAAACGGTTGAATGCCTTGTCCGCCAGCGCCGTATTGAGAAAGACCGCCGCCAGCAGGACGTAGACCACCCAAGCGACCAGCAGCCAGCGCAACCAGCGGGGAAAGCGCCGCGCACGGGCGGCAACGGAGGATGAGGGCATCGGCGGGCAGGACGGTGGGGGCCGGCCATCTTACGGGCAGATGATCCAGCCTTCGGTATCTGCATGGATGGGCGGTGGCGGCCCAGCGATCAGCGCCCATGAGGGTTGCAACCAATTTCTCGACCGCTGGCTGTCGTTGCATGGCTCAGGCGAGGAGGTCGCGGAGGGCCTGGCGGTGGCGACGGCTTACCGGAACGGTGTGGCCGGTGGTGAGGTGGGCGCGGGCATCGCCGGTGTCGAAGGGTTCGATTTCACGGACGCGATCCAGGTTGAGGATGGCGCTGCGATGGACGCGGGCGAAGCCGCGGGCACCGAGCTTCTGTTCGATGGCGGCCATGGTGTCGCGCAGCGGGTAAACGCGATCGCCGACGTGCAAATTGACGTAATTGGCGGCGGACTCGATCCAGTCGATGTCCTCGACGCGAACCAGGAACTCGCGTCCCAGCTTCTTGACCGGGAAGCGGTCGGTGACGGGTTCGGACGCGCTGTCCTCGCGGCCCTGGTCCAGGAAGCCGGCCTCGCCCTGCCAGCGGCGCAGTACCAGCCGGTAGAAATAGATCAGCGCCAGGAAGCCGGCGTAGGTACGCATGTCCTTGAGGTATTCGTAGCCGAATTCCGCGTGCCAGGGGCCGAAGCTGTAGTCGCTGCCGGCGGCGGCGTAGACCAGTTCGCGCAGCAGCACCATGGCGGTGATGTGCAGCGCCGAGGCCAACACGCTGAACAGCAGGTGCCAGAAGTAATGCCGGGGCGGCTGCGGGCGGTGCAGCGGGAAGCGGTGGTCGAAGGCGAGGATCAGCGGGATCAACGCCAGCCAGGCCAGACCGCTGGTGATCTCCCAGGCCCAGGGCTCCCAGGTCGCCACGCCGACACCGGTGCGGGCCAGGTCGATATTGGTGGTGATGCTGTTGGCGCTGGCGTTCACGGCCGCCAGCAGCAGCCAGAAGCCGACCTCGAAGATGCGGCGGTGCCTGAGGTAGACCTGAGGCGACATGGTTCTCCCCCGGTTGTCGAGGGCAGTCTAGCAGCGGTTCCGCACGGTGCCGGCAGGGCAGCGTTGCGGTTCGTCCCGTGCTGGCACCACTCGTCCCCAAGTGGCACCGGGTCGTCCCCTTGTCATTGCGGCCCAGTGGCTTGGGCGCAAGGCTGGAGTCGTTCCCGGAACCGGAGCCCGCCCATGGAAACGCCCGCCCTTGCCACCCGTCGCCACGACATCGACGCCCTGCGCTCGCTCGCCTTCGCGCTGCTGATCCTCTACCACGTCGGCATGTTCTTCGTGGCCGGCTGGGACTGGCACCTGAAATCCGCCCATCAGGCCGAGTGGCTGCAATGGCCGATGATGGCGGTCAATCGCTGGCGCATGCCGCTGTTGTTCCTGCTGTCCGGGGTGGTAGTGGCATTCCTGTTGCGACACCGCAGCCCGGCGGCATTCGCCTGGTCGCGCACGCTGCGGCTGGGCTTGCCGCTGCTGGTCGGAATGCTGGTGGTGGTGCCGCCCCAGACCTGGCTGCAGGCGATGTCCAACGGCGCTTTCGACGGCGGCTACGGGGCCTTCCTGCAGGCCTACTTCAGCTTTTCTCCATGGCCGGAAGGTGCCTTCGACGGCTCGCATGTCGGCATTACCTGGAACCACCTGTGGTACCTGCCGTACCTGCTCTGCTATTCGCTGCTGCTGGCGCTGTTGCGGCCGCTGTTCGGGGGCAGGACAGGGCAGGCACTCGGCCGACGGTTCCGCGCGTTGCGGGGCTGGCACCTGCTGGTCCTGCCGGCCATTCCGCTGGTGCTGTCGGCCTGGGTGCTCACCGTGCCGGCGACCCACGACCTGGTCAGCGACTGGGAAAACCACGTGCGCTATTTCAGCGTGTTCCTGTACGGCTACTGGCTGGCGGCCGACGCCGGGCTGTGGGCGGAGTTGAAGCGCCTGCGATGGATTGCGCTGGCGGCGGCCGCGATGCTGCTTGGCCTGCTGTGCTGGCTGTCGCTGGTCGTGGGTGGCAGTTCGCCGGACTGGCAAAAGGCCGTGTACGACCTGGTCACCTATGGCTATCAATGGCTGACGCTGGTGGCGATCCTGGGCTGGGGCCACCACCTGCTCAACCGTCCATTCCGCTGGCTGGCCTACGCCAACGAGACGGTCTATCCCTGGTACGTCCTTCACCAGACGGTGATCCTGCTGGCGGGTTACGCGCTCTCGCACCTGGCGCTCGGCCCGGTGCTGGAACCGTTGTTGCTGCTGTTGGCAACCGTTGCCGGCTGCGGCTTGCTGGTCGAGGTGATCCGCCGGATCAGCTGGCTTCGCCCGCTGTTTGGCCTCAAGCCCGGCCGGGCCGAAGGCAGCCGGGGATTGCGGTGTACCGAGCGTCTGCGGTCGCAGCCACGGACAGTTTCTGCTGGCAGCACGCCAAAGTAACGATCTGACCCCGGCGGGGTCGGTTCAAACATCAATCCGTATCTGAAGCTCCTTCTTGGCGATGGTAATCGGAGTGCAGGTTGAGACGGCACAGCGGATTCGCGTCGTCACGCCCTCGGCGTGCGCATCAGGAAGAATTCCTCGGCGGCGGTGGGATGCAGGGCGAGGGTCTGGTCGAACTGCCGCTTGCTCAGGCCGTGGGTCACCGCCGGGGCCAGGCTCTGGATGATCTCGGCGGCGTCGGTGCCGATCATGTGCGCGCCGAGCACGCGGTCGGAGTCGGCGTCGACGACCAGTTTCATGTAGCTGCGCTCGGCGCGGCCGGAAAAGGCGTTGCGCATCGGGCGGAAGTCGGCCTCGTAGACGCGCAGGGCGTGCCCGGCGCGGCGGGCGGCGGCCTCGTCGAGGCCGATGGCGGCCAGCGGCGGCTGCGAGAACACCGCGCTGGCGACGCAGCCGTGGTCGATCTGGCGCGGCGTGTTGCCGAATTCGCTGTCGACGAAGGCGCGCGCCTCGGCGATGGCGACCGGGGTGAGGTTGAGCCGGTTGGTGACATCGCCGACGGCGAACACGCCGGGCACGCGGCTGCGCGAGCGGGCGTCGACGGCGATGGCACCGTCGTCGTCCAGTTCCACGCCGATGGCTTCCAGTCCCAAACCGGCGCTGTTCGGCGTGCGGCCGGTGGCATTGAGGATGGCGTCGGCCTCCAGCACGCGGCCGTCGCGGGCGATGCAGCGCAGTGCCGTGCCGGCGCGTTCGATGCGGGCAGCATCGAAGCCGCTGGCCCAGTCGATGCCGCGACGACGGGTTTCCTCGACCAGACGGCGGCAGAGGTCGGCATCGAAGCCGCGCAGCGGTAGTTCGCTGCGCCCGGCCACGGTGACCGCGCTGCCGAAACCGCGAAAGATGCCGGCGAACTCGACGCCGATGTAACCGCTGCCGATCACCAGCAGGCGCTCGGGCAGGTCATCCAGGTCGAGGATGTCGTCCGAGGTCATCGCAAGCTCGATGCCGGGGATCGGCGGCCGCCGTGGTCGGCCGCCACTGGCGATCAGGATGCGCCCGGCCGGCAGCGAGCGGCCATTGATCTCGACGTGGCCGGCGTCGCCCAGACGGGCGTGGCCGGCCAGCAGTTCGACGCCGGCCCGTTGCAGCATGTCGAGATAGATGCCTTCCAGCCGCCGCGTCTCGGCATCCTTGGCGGCGCGCAGGGGGGGCAGGGAAAACGCCGTCCGGCCGACCTGCCAGCCGAAGGCGGCGGCATCGGCGAAGGCATCGGCGAACTGTGCGGCGTAGACGTACAGCTTCTTCGGCACGCAGCCACGCAGCACGCAGGTGCCGCCGACGCGGTCGGCTTCGCACAGGGCGACGCGGGCACCGAGCGAGGCGGCGTAGCGGCTGGCGGCGACGCCGGCGGAACCGGCTCCGATCACGATCAGGTCATGCATGGCGGGCTCCAGGCCAGTCGACGGGACATCGTTCGCACGGGACGCAGCGGGCGCGCATCGCCGATCAGCCGGCGCGCGCCGTCAGCGCGTGGTCGAGCGCCGCGCACACCGCCGCCACCTGGGCGTCGTTGCATTGCTGCGGCGTGGCGCGCGGGCTGTCCGGATAGACCTCGGTGGTGGTGGTGAACGGCGCGCCGCTGATGCCGGCGCACAGGCCGAGCGGGCGAAAGGCGTACAGGATCACGCCGGGCGCAAACACTGGCGAGCCGATGATCTCGCCGCGCTCATCGGCTGGCGCGATGTGGGTGACCCGCGCCACGGCGTCGATGACGGCGCGCTGGAAGTCGAGCTGCGGGTTGTCGCTGTCGCCGACCAGATAGAAGCCGTCGGGGATCGTCCCCGGCTGGAACGGCTTGCCGTCGCGCGCCGCCAGTGCCGGGCGGAACTCGGTTTCGTCGCTGTCGGTGGTTTCGTGCAGGTCGATGTGCAGCAGGAAGCGCCCGTGCAGCGGTGCCACCAGGCGCATCAGCGCGGCCGACTCCGCCGCCGGGCTGGGATCGCGGAAGGAGCGGTTGGGATCGACCGCCTGCGCGTTCCAGCGCTGGATGCGCTCGTAGCCCCAGGGGCTGACGCAGGGCACGGTCAGCAGGTTGATCCGTCCGGCGTAGCGCGCGGCCTCGTGCTCGAGGAACTGCAAGGCACCTTCGACGCCGCTGGTCTCGTAGCCGTGGACGCCGCCGGTGATCAGCGCGCAGGGCAGTTCCTCGCGCCAGTCACGGCTGCGCAGGGCCAGCAACGGGTAGCGATCCGGGGCGTATTCGAGCTGCCCGTACTGCTCGACGTACCAGTCCACCCGCAGCGCATCGATCCGCGCCACGACATCGTCCGCGTGGCTGCGTCGAACCGGCTGCAGGGCGCGCCATTGTTCGACGTGCTGCGCGCTCCAGGGCTGTCCGGGGATACCGATGCGGCAGGGGTTGGCAGTCATGTCGAGGCTCCGATGCGGCGGTCGGGCGGCACTGTAGCACCCTCTTTTCGCCGCCCGGCATGGCATGATCGGGGCGATGAAGCCGTGCCCGTCGTTCACCCCTGCCCTTCGCAGCCGCGCGCGCGGACATGCGCGCCCATGAGCCTGCTCGGGTGGTGGGCGCGCTGGCGCAGCCGCGCGCAGGACTGGCTGGCGCAGGCGCGCGGCGAAGTTGAACCGCCGCCGGGCCAGCGTCGACCCATCGTCCGTCGCGGCTGGCGCTACACCTCGATGCAGTTCACCCGCGAGGACGCGCAAAGCCGCATGCTGACCTTCCGTCCGCAGGCGCTCCTGATCGGCTACACGCGGACGATGATGGGCTTCCTGCGCCTCCACCCGCGGCCGCGCCGGCTGCTGATGATCGGCCTCGGCGGCGGCTCGCTGGCCAAGTACTGCCATCGCCATCTGCCGGATTGCGCCATCGACGTGGTCGAGATCAATCCGCACGTGCTGGCCCTGCGGCGGCTGTTCCGGGTGCCGCGCGACGACGCCCGCTTCCGCGTCCATCTGGATGACGGCGCGCAGTTCGTCGCCCGCCGGCCGGCGTCCTGCGACGTACTGCTGGTGGATGGCTACGACGAGCGCGGCATTCCGCCGGCACTGGCCTCGCAGCGCTTCTACGACGATTGCCGCGCCGCCCTGCGCGAGGGCGGGGTGATGAGCCTGAACCTGTATTGCGACGACGTGGCCCGGCATCTGGAGCGCATCGCCCGCGCCTTCGACGGCCGTTGCTGCGCCGTGCCGCAGCCGGGCATGAGCAATCAGGTCGCGTTCGCCTGGGTCGGCGTGCCGCCCGGTCCCGAGGACGCGGCGCTGCCGGCGGCGCTGCGCGAGGATCTGGCAGCGGAGTTCGCCCGCGTCGATGCCGCGCTGGCGGCAGCCGGGGCGCGCGATTGAGGACGCGCGATGCCGCCACCGACCTGGCGCGTGGCCGCCCGCCCGATCCGGGTTGCGGGTATTCTGCATGACCCTCGGTGATGTCCCGACCATGCCGGCCGATCTGCTTGCCAGCCTGATGCAGCACCCCCTGCGCGAGCCCCTGTGGGTGTTCGACGCCGAGGGTCGTCTGTTGCAGGCCAACGGCGGCGCGCGCGACTGCGCCCGGCTGCTCGGCGAGGCACGCCTGAGCGCCCTGCTCGGCCGCGCGCTGGCCGACCTGCGCGGCGCGGATCGTGACAGCCGTGCCTTCGACGACCTGCTGCCCGGCGAGCGGCTGGAACTGCGCGCGGTGCGCGACGCCGCCGGTGCCCTGCTCGGCTACACCGCCTCGGCCAGCGCCGCCGAACTGCCGCCGTTGCGCGCCGACGAACGCGAGCTGCTGCTCGACCGCGCCCAGCGCATCGGCGGCATGGGCGCGTGGATCTGGCAGATCGAGCGCGACCGCTTCTGGACCTCGCTCGGCGTGCGCAACATCCTCGGTCTGACAGCGGCGCGCGGCGACCTGCGTTACGCCGACCTTGGCCGCTTCGTCCCCGACCCGCGCGCCCGCGCCCGGCTGCGCCAGAGCATCGCCGCCACCATCGCCCGCGGCGAAGCCTACGAGCAGGAGTTCGACCTGCGCCGCGAGGACGGCGAACGACGCCGCGTGATCGCCCGTGGCGAGGCGCTGCGCGACGCCGCCGGCGAGGTCGACCGCGTGTTCGGCCTGTTGCAGGACGTCACCGAACAGCGCCAGGCCGAGGATGTCGCCGGCCGGCGCAACGAACTGCTCGACCGCATCGCCCGCATCGGCCGCATCGGCGGCTGGGAATACAACATCGACAGCGGCCGGCTGGACTGGACCGACGAGAACTACCGCATCCACGGCATCGCCGTCGGCACGCCGGTTTCGATCCACTCCACCAACGGCATGTACGAGGGCGAGTCGCGGCAGATTTTCGAGGCCGCCGTGCGCCGCATCGTGTCCGGCGAAAGCGACGAGGAAACCATCGAGGTGCGCTTCGTCACCCCCGACGAGGAGCGCGTCTGGCTGCGCATCCACGGCCAGCTCGAACGCCACAACGGCAAGCCGTACCGGATCACCGGCCACACCCGCGACATCACCGCCGAGCGCGAGTCCAGCGAGCGCATCGAGCAGCTTGCCCATTACGACGCGCTGACCGGCCTGCCCAACCGCGTGCAGTTCCGCGAACTGGCCTGCGCCGCGCTGGCCCGGCAGCCGTCGGAGCGGGCCGGCCTGGCGCTGCTGTTCATCGACCTCGACCGCTTCAAGCTGGTCAACGACACCCTGGGCCACGAGGCCGGCGACCAGTTGCTGCTCGACGTCGCCGGGCGCATCCGCGCCACCGTGCGCAGCGGCGACATCGTCGCCCGGCAGAGCGGCGACGAATTCCTCGTCCTGCTGCGCGACATCGGCGCCGCCGCCGACGCCAGCCGCGTGGCGCGCAAGATCATCGACGCGGTGGCCATCCCGGTGGCACTGGACGGCACCGACATCCAGGTCGGTTGCAGCATCGGCATCGCCCTGCACGGTCCGGCGCACGACGGCTTCGACGCCCTGCTGCGCGCCGCCGACACCGCCATGTACGCGGCCAAGGAATCCGGCCGCAACACCTTCCAGTTCTACAGCGACGCCTACTACACGCAGTTGCAGCGCCGGGCGACGCTGGAAAAGGAACTGCGCCAGGCGCTGCGCCAGGACGAGCTGTACCTGGTCTACCAGCCGACCGTCGACCTGGGCGACGGCCGGCTGCGCGGCGTAGAAGCACTGCTGCGCTGGCGTCACGATGACGAGGCGCGTCCGCCCAGCGAGTTCGTGCCGATTGCCGAGGACAGCGGCGAGATCGTGCCGATCGGCTATTGGGCGCTGCGCGAGGCCTGCCGGCAGGCGGCGGCCTGGGCACGCGAGGGGCTTCGGATCGAGCGTCTGGCGGTCAACGTCTCGGCGATCCAGTTGCGCGTGCCCGGCTTCGCCGCCGAGGCGCTGGACATCTGCCGCCGCGAGGGCTGGCCGCCGCAGCGGCTGGAACTGGAGCTGACCGAATCCGCCCTGATGCGCGACAGCGACTCGCTGCGGCGCAGCTTCGCCCTGTTCGAGGCCAGCGGCATCGGCCTGTCGGTGGACGATTTCGGCACCGGCTTCTCCAACCTGCATTCGCTGCACCGCTTCCCGGTCAAGCACCTGAAGATCGACCGCAGCTTCGTCCACGGCCTGATCGGCGACCGCACGCTGGAACGCCTGACGCAGACCATCATCGCCCTGGCGCACGGGCTGGAACTGCGGGTGGTCGCCGAGGGCGTGGAAACCGCCGCGGTGGCGCAGCGGCTGCGCGAGCTGGGTTGCGACGAGGCGCAGGGTTTCCTCTATGCCACGCCGATGGACGGCGCGGCGCTGGCCGACTGGGTTCGACGCGGCGCGGCGGCACCGCTGCCGGCCGCCGACAGTCCCATTTAAGGCCGCATTAAGTGCCTCGACCCTAGCTTGGCCTCTTCGTATCGGCCCCGTGGAGAGTCCGCCATGCTGCAACGCCTTGTCCGCCTGTCCGCATTTGCGCTGCTGTCCCTGTTGTTGCTCGGTGCCGGCCAGTCGCGCGCCTATGCGCCGGAAACCGGCGTCTGGTGGAACCCGGCCGAGTCCGGAACCGGTCTGATCCTCGACCTGCAGGACAACTTCCTCGCCGTCTCGGTGTTCGTCGGCGACACCGCCGGCAATCCGGTCTGGTACACGGCGACCGGCTTCCTGACCGGCAATGCCCGCTTCGACGGCACGTTGGACTATTTCCCCGGTGCCCAGTGCATCGGCTGTCCGTACCGGCCAACCAACCCGCAGATCGGCGTCGGCGGCCCGATCCGCATCGACTTCAACCCGCAGGATCCGGCGCGCGCCACCCTGACCCTGGGCGGGCGGGTGACGCAGATCGAGCGTTTCCGCTTCTATTACAAGCGCCCGGAGGACGAGCAGCGCCTGCCCGGCGTTTCCGCCGACCTGACCCGGCTGATGGGCGAATGGAGCCTGACCCTCGACTTCAGCGACGCCAGCGGCCAGGGCGACGGCAGCTATTTCGGCGATGTGCTGATCTTCGATTTCCTCGACGCCGACCAGTACGGCGATTTCGTCGATGGCTGCCGCCCGGCCGACAGCCTGTCCGGCTTCTGTTCCGATACCGACCTCGACCTGCGCTACGCGCTGGGCGAGTACGTCGCCGCCGAGGACACCCACGTCATCGTGGTGGAGAACTCGCCGACCACCTACGCCAGCTATTACCTGGCATTGGGCAGCGAGGTGTTTTCCGGCGAGGGCGCGGTCTATACGCGCGGCACCAATCCGTCCGGCTTCGTGCCGCTGCGCGGCTTCCGCAGCGCCAGCCGCACCTTCGTCGAAGAAGGCACCGGGCCGAGCGTGAAGTCGCAGCGCAAGGCCGGCCCGGGCCTGCCGTTGACCGCCGGCGCGGCGCAGTCCAAGCGCGCTGCCGCGCAGGGCGCGCTGGACGCGGCGCGCCAGCGGCTGGAGGCACAACTGGCGGCGCGCCGCGCGGCGCAGTGATCGCGCACCGATAAAAGAAAAGCGTTGCCACGATGGTCGGGCTCGTCCCGGCCATCGGCGTTTCAGGGCCGGTAATTTCGTCGCGCGTGCCGCCTCAGAGCGTCCACTGCGCGCCGAGATGCCATTGCCGACCGGGGCCGGGCTCGTAGTAGCGGCCATTGCCGTCGTTGACGATCACCGCGCCGATGTAGGCGCGGTCGAACAGGTTGTCGATGCGCAGCGACAGCCGCAGCGGGCCGAACTGCCGCGCGCCCTCGATGCCGACCAGGGCATGCGCCGGCGCGGTCTGCGTGGCGAGGTCGTTGACCACGGTGACGCCGCTGCGGGAAAGATCCAGCGCCGCCTGCCAGGGGCCGTCGTCCCAATCCAGCCGGGCAAACAGTTGCGAGCGCGGCACGCCGGGGATCGGCGAGCCGGTCGCCACCGGCGTGACCGGCGTCAGGCAGGGCGTGCCGGCGCAGGCGAGGAAGCCGTCGCGGAAATGCGCGGCGATCCGCGTCCACGCGGCGCGCAGTCCCCAGTGCTCGGTCAGCGTCCAGTCGGCGGCCAGTTCGACGCCGGCGCGGCGTGCGCGGGCGACGTTGCGGAAGCTGGATCGGCCGCCGCTGTTGCGCGCCACGGCGAGTTCATCGTCGGTGTCGGCATGGAACAGCGCCGCCTCGATCTGCACGCCGCGCGACGGCCGCCACTTGGCCCCCAGCTCGCTGTTGCGGCTGCGCGCCGGACGCAGGTCGAAGGCCAGCCCGGCACCGCCATCGGCACGATAGGACAGTTCGGCGAAGGTCGGCGTCTCGAAGCCGTGGCCGTGGCTGGCGTACAGGCGCAGCGCCTGGCTGGCATGCCACATCAGCCCGGCCACCGGCGTGCTGTCGGCATGGCGCACGCGGCCGCTGTCGTCGGGATTGCCGGGGCCGACATAGGCATCGCGTGAACTGAAGCGCAGCGCGCTGTGGCGCAGGCCGGCAAGCAGCGACCAGCGCGGCGCGAAGCGCCAGTCGGCCTGGAGGTACTGGTCGAAGCCGGAGACGCGGTTGCGCTCGTCGCGGCGCAGCGCCCCGCGCAGGCCGGGCACGCCGTCGACGTGGTTCTCGAAGCCGCGTCGGCGCTGGTCCTGTCGATCACCGGACAGGCCCGCCGCCAGCGCCAGCGGCCGCCCGGCGACCTCGCCCTCGAACTGCCAGCGCAGGTCGACGCCGTGGTAGCCGGTGTCGAGGTCGATGACGCCGCCGGAATGCAGTGGATTGTTCTGCGCCGCCTGCGGGATGGCGAGGAACTGCTCGACGCGGCGCTTGCCGGCGTAGCCGAGCAGGCGCAGGCCCTGCTCCGCGCCGAGGTCCTGGCGCAGGATCGCGCCGGCCTGGTGCTGGCGCACCGATTTGCGGGTGTTGAACAGCGTCGCGTTGGCCACCGCCTGGCGCGGATCGGCCTGCGCCTGTTCCCAGGTCAGGCCGAGCGGATCCTGGATGTCCGGCATGTCGACGGCATTGGCGATCAGGGTGAGCTGGCGGGTTTCGCCCCAGTCGTGATCCAGGCGCAGGTTGAAGGTGTCGCGGCGGGCGGCGCTGTGGTCGCGGAAACCATCGCCGTCGAAGCGCGACAGGGCGAGGTTGTAGCCGACCTGGCCGATGGCGCCGCGACCATCCAGCGACAACCGGCGGAAGGCGTCGCTGCCGGCGCGCAGGGCGGCGTTCCAGCGCCCCGGCGCGACGCCGCGCGCGCTGTGCAGGGCGATCACGCCGCCGGAGGAGTTGCCGTACAGGGCCGAGAACGGCCCGCGCAGCACCTCGATGCGCTCGGCACCATCGAGGCTGAAATGCGACACCTGGCCGGCGCCATCGGGCATGGCGGCGGGAATGCCGTCGGTGTAAAGGCGCAGGCCACGGACGCCGAAAGTGGCGCGCGCGCCGTAGCCGCGGATCGAAATCTGCTCGTCCTGGGCATGGTTGTGCCGATTGCGCACGCTCAGGCCGGGCACGCCGGCGAGCACGTCGGACAGGCCGTCGAGCGGGCCGGCATGGCGGCTGGCGTCGACCGCCACATGGCTGATCGAGGCAGGCGTGCGTGCCGGATCGCCGGCGACCGGGATGGCGCTGACGACGACGCGCGGCAAGCTCTCGTCGCGTGCCTCGGCATCGGCATCGGACTCGTCCTTCGCCAATGCCGGCGCGAGCAGGCTGACGCCGATCAGGCAGGCAATGGCGAAGGCGAAGGCGGTGCTGGCGGTTGTCGGCCGCTCAGCGCAGCACGGCGGCAGGGCGGATGTCATCGTTCGCTCCCGGCAGGCGGCGCGCCGCTGGCTGCCGCCGGGCGGCGATCAGCCGAACAGGCCGTGAGGGTACTCGGGCTTTTGTTCGCGGGCCAGCAGCAGGCGCAGGCCTTCCTGCGGGGTGATTTCCTCGTGCAGCAGGCGGCGGACCAGATCGCTGATCGGCAGGTCGAGGCCGTGCCGCTCGGCGAGGCGCATCACCTCGTCGGCGGTCTGGATCGACTCCACCGCCTGGCCGATCCGCGCCACCGCCTCGGCAATGCGCTGGCCCTGGCCCAGGGCGAGGCCGAGGCGACGGTTGCGTGACAGATCGCCGGTGCAGGTCAGCACCAGGTCGCCCAGCCCGGCCAGGCCGACCAGGGTTTCCGCACGGCCGCCGAGGGCGACGTTGAGGCGCAGCATTTCGTTGAGGCCACGGGTGATCAGGCCGGCGCGGGCGTTCAGCCCCAGGCCCAGGCCATCGGCGACGCCGGTGGCCACGGCCAGCACGTTCTTCATCGCCCCGCCCAGTTCGGCACCCAGCATGTCGTTGCCGGTGTAGGCGCGGAAGGCCGGGCCGTGCAGCAGGTCGGCGACGCGCTGGGCGAAATCGGCGCTTTCCGAATGCACCGTCACGGCGGTCGGCAGTCCCAGCGCCACCTCGCGCGCGAACGACGGGCCGGTGACCACGGCCAGTTCGACCTCGTTGCCGAGCGCCTGCGCGGCGACCTCGTGCAGGAAGCGGCCGGAACCGGGTTCGAACCCCTTGGTCGCCCAGGCCACGCCGGCGTGGGCGGGACGCCAGCGGGCCAGCGCCTCGACCAGTCGCGGAAAGGCGTGGCTGGGCACCACCAGCAGCAGCAGGTCGGACTGCGACACCGTGCGCGCCAGATCGGCGCTGCAGGCCAGCGTCGACGGCAGCTCGATGTCCGGCAGGTAGCGCGCGTTGCGGCCGCTGGCCACCATGGCGGCGATGTCCTGCGCGTCACGACCCCACAGCGTGGTGGGAAAGCCGTTGCGGGCGCAGACCGCCGCCAGGGCGGTGCCCCATGAGCCGGCGCCGAGGACGCCTACGCGCGGGGCAGCGGCCATGACTCAGGCGTTGCCGGCGTCCAGGGTGGGAGCCTCGCCCTGCGCGGCCTGCTCGGCGCGGCGGCGCAACTGCTCGGCATAGAGCTGGTCGAAATTGATCGGCTGCAACAGGTACGGCGGGAAACCGCCGTTCTGCACCATGTCGCTGATCGCCTGGCGGGCGTAGGGGAACAGCACGTTCGGGCAATAGGTGGACAGCACCGCTTCCAGCGTCTGCTGGTCGAAGCCGTTGGCACCGAAGATGCCGACCTGCTGCACCTCGGCGAGGTAGGCGGTCTTCTCGTTGAGCGTCGCAGTCAGCGTGATGCCGAGCTGGATTTCGTACACGTTCTCGCCCAGGGTGGAGACCTTCTGGCTCAGGTTGAGCTGGAGGTTGGGCTGGCCTTCTTCCTGGAACACCTGCGGGGTGTTGGGCGCTTCGAAGGAGGCGTCCTTGATGTAGATCTTCTGCAGGACGAGCTGCGGACCCTGAGCGGGGGCAGCGCCGTTGGTGGTTTCGTCGGCCATGAAGGCGTCTCCGGGTTGGAATGAACGAGGGGGAACGCGGGATTATCCCACGCCGGGAAAGAGATCGTTACATGGGCATCCGCGCGCGGCATTGCAAGCGCGCCGCGCCGGTGCGGTCAGCCCTTGGCCTTGCCCCGGGCCAGCGGCAGGTCGGCCTGTTGCCAGGCGGCGACGCCGCCTTCCAGCGAATAGACGCGGCTGAAACCGGCCTTGACCAGCCGCTTGGCCGCCTGCGCCGAAGTCACGCCGCTGCGGCAGACCACGGCGACCGGCAGCTCGCGCACCTTGGCCAGTGCCTTGTTTTCCGGGTCGAACTGGCTCATCGCCACGTGCCGGGAGCCGACGATGTGGCCTTTCTCGAAATCGTTGAGCGGGCTGACATCGACCACCAGCGCATCCTCGCGGTTGATCAGCCGGGTCAGCTCGGCCGGGTTGACGGCCTTGAAGCCGCGGGTGAAGCGGCTGACCTCGTTGAACACCAGGGCCACGGCGATGCCGACGAAGGCCAGGCTGAGGATCGGATGGTTGGCGATGAATTCGGGCAGGCGTTCGAAGAACATGATCGGGATCGCTGTGGCGGCAAGCGCGCGGGGTGGAGGGCGGAAGCGGTGGTGCCCGCCGTGGCGGGCTTTGATCGCCGACCGGCGCTCAGTCGCCCAGCGCCTCGCGGACGAACTCGGGAAGGGCCATCGCGGCGCGGTGGATGTCGGCGCTGTAGTAGCGGGTGGCAAAGGGCTTGGACTGCGCGCCGCGTTCGCGGAAGCCGGACAGGTCGGCACCCTTGCGCGCCATCGTGCAACTCCACCAGCCGGTGGGATAGCAGGGCTGCGGGAAGGTCATGGTGCGGAAATGGGCGAAACCGGCATTGCGCATGTGCTGGCGCATCGAACGGATCAACCCCAGATGGGCCAGCGGCGACTCCGACTGCTGCACCAGGATGCCGCCGTTGCGCAGCGCACGCAGGCAACTGGCGTAGAAGGCCTCGTTGAACAGCCCTTCCGCCGGGCCGACCGGGTCGGTGGAGTCGACGATCACCACGTCGAGGCTTTCCGCCGGCGCGTTGCGCATGTAGGCGATGCCATCGTCGAACAGCAGCTCGGCGCGCGGGTCGTCGTTGGCCTCGCACAGCTCGGGGAAATACTCCTCCGCCAGCCGGGTGACGCGCTCGTCGATCTCCACCTGCACGGCGGACTCCACCTCGCGGTGGCGCAGCACCTCGCGCAGCGTGCCGCAGTCGCCGCCGCCGATCACCACCACGCGCTTGGGGTTGCTGTGGGTGAACAGCACCGGGTGCGCCATCATTTCGTGATAGAGGAAATTGTCGCGCCCGGTGAGCATGATCGCGCCGTCGATCACCATCAGCTTGCCCCAGTCCGTGGTGTCCCAGATCTCGATCGACTGGAACGCGGACTGCTCGGCGTGCAACCGGCCGCTGACGCGAAAGCCGACAGCGGATCCCGAGGAATCAAAGTTTTCGTGATACCAGGTCGGCGTTTCGGACATGTCGGATGGGCGGGGCCAGGGCAAAAGGACCGCGCATTGTACCGGATGCCCCGCCATCACGGCTGTCGACCTTGGGCGAGTGCTGCGGCGGCCGGGAGGCGACATCACGCCAGACCATCAAGCGCGGCCCGCGCGCCTGGGCTTGCCTTGCGGCAGCAGCGAGGTGATCTGCTGATAGCGCTCGAACAGGAAGGCGACGCGCTCGGCGTCGGTGCCGAGCTTGGGCAGCTTGCGGCCGGCGGCCTTTTCGGCGGCGAGGTAGGCAGCATCGACGGCCTTGTCCAGTTGCTGATGCGCCTTGACCAGAGCGGGCGGCATGGTCAGCGGATCGTAGAGGTCGGCGAGGGTGCTGTCGGGGAACTTCGCGCGTGCGTCGAGGACGCCCTGGGCGGCGGCTTCGATGGCGCTGCGGTGTTTGTCTTTCCCTTCGCCCTCCGGGAGAAGGTGGCGCGCAGCGCCGGATGAGGGGGACTTTGCCGCAAGCCCTCCCTCACCCCTGCCCCGTTCAAGCTCCGGCCAGGGGAAGTTGTTGTAGACGATGGTGTTGGAATAGCTGAAATCACTTTTCAGGCGACCGCAAACGGCGCGGACCCAGGCCATATGCATCGTACTGCTCAGAACCCCGAAGTGATACGGACTTGCATTCGGAACGAACTGGATCTTGTTGCTGCAAATGACATCTGCGGTCAGGAAGGCAATCGGCACATAGGCACGCCGTTCGGATGACACTTCCGGAACTGCGAGGTAGTCGGAGTCCGGCTGCGCGACCTGGCGGAACCGCGTCGGATACTTCGCGTACTCCCGGGTCGATGCCGCCTTGCTCGCAAGCCTGGACTGCCGCACGCCCTCCACCCGTCTCATCACTTCGGGAAGCGACTTCAATTCCTGCGGCGTGGCATCGTTCAACCACAGGCAATAGCGCTCGATGCCATTGATGAAATCGCCTCCACTCATGTAGCGACGCACGAATCGGGCCGCCCCCGGCTCCTTTGCCAAAAGTTCGCTGCGCTGTTCCGGCGACAGGATCAAATGGCCGCCGTCGGTGGGCTTGTTGCCCCAGGACATCTTCGGCACGTCGCATAGCGGGACGGATCGGTTCGCAATCACCACATCCGGCGCGTCGACCAGGTAGGGATTGATGTTGGCCGCCTCGATCACGCTTGGATCGGCCTTCGGCGACTCGTAGTCGAAGATGAGCTTTTTCAGCACATCGGCAAGGCCGAAGCCGATGATCACGCAATGCACGGCCGCGTTGCCACGCGCCTCGTTGTTCCACTGGAAGGTGCGATGCGCGAAATGGATGCGCACGCCCCTGGAAAGCAGCAGCGGCCAGAGCAATCCGACCTGTTCGCCCTGGGTGATGGAGTTGGTAGAAACGAACGCACAGCGAATGCTGTTCCCTTCTCCCCTCGGGAGAAGGTGGCGCGAAGCGTCGGATGAGGGTTTTTCGCATCCGACGGCTGCCGAACCCTCACCCCCAACCCCTCTCCCGTGGGGCGAGGGGAGCAGATAATCGACTGCCTTGACGTACCAGTTGGCCACGAAGTCGAGCACACCTTGCGCACGGATTTCGTGCATCACCCTGCTCTGGTCTGCTTTCTGTTCGGCACTTTGGTAGTGATGCCCGATGAACGGCGGATTCCCCAGGATGTAATCCAGTTCCCCCGCCGGCACCACCTCGTTCCAGTCAATCCGCAGCGCATTGCCATGGATGATCGCCGCCGACTTCTTCAGCGGCAGGCGCACGACGTTTTCGCCGAACTGCTCGGCCACACGCAGGTTCATCTGGTGGTCCATCAGCCACATCGCCACTTGTGCGATCTGGGCCGGGAATTCCTCGATCTCGATGCCATGGAACTGGTCCACGTCCACCAGCACGTGGTCCTGCACGTGGGCCAGCACCGATTGCTGGGTGGCGAACTGGCGCTTGAGCACTTCCAGTTCCAGCGCGCGCAGTTCGCGATAGGCGATGACGAGAAAATTGCCGCAGCCGCAGGCCGGATCGAGGAACTTCAGCGTCGCCAGTTTGCGGTGCAGTTGCGCCAGCTTGCGCGCGTCGTTGCGCGCCTTGTCCAGTTCGGTTTTCAGTTCGTCGAGAAACAGCGGGCCGATCAGCTTGAGGATGTTCTTCTCGCTGGTGTAGTGCGCGCCGAGGTTGCGGCGGGCCTTGGCGTCCATCACCGACTGGAACATCGATCCGAAGATGGCCGGGCTGATGCGGCTCCAGTCCAGCGTGCTGGCGTCCAGCAGCAGGGCGCGCATCGGCGCGTTGAAATCGGCCAGCGGCAGCATTTCCCCGAACAGTCGGCCGTTGACGTAGGGCAGTTCGGCCAGTTGTTCGTCGAGTGTGGACTGGCGTTTTTCGACCGGTGTGTTGAGCACCTGGAACAGGCGCGCCAGCCAGCCGCCGAGATCGCCGCCGTCTTCGCCGGTGCGCTGTTCGATCAGGTCGTGGAAGGCGTGGCGCGGGAAGATGCCGGTGTCGTCGGCGAACAGGCAGAACAGCAGCCGCACCAGCAGCACTTCCAGCGCGTGGCCCTGATAGCCGGCGGCTTTGAGCGCGTCGTACAGCTTGCCCATGCGCTCGGCCGCCAGCACGTTGACGGGGTCTTCTTCCTTGTAGCTGCGCGTCTGGTAGCCGCTGATGAAGCCGAAGCGGCCGATTTCCTTGTGCAACTCGACCAGCGCGAACTCCACCGGCGCGGCGTCACCATCCAGGTCGTAAAGACGGAAGCGCTGGAAGTCGCTGACCAGAATGTATTGCGGTTTTTCCGACTCCTTCAGCCCGGCGAAGTAGTCGGTGGCCTGATCGAACGCCGCATCCAGATCGACCCCGGCGCTCTTGTGCTCGGCCAGCATCACGCCGGGCCAGAACACGTCGATGCGGCCGCTGCCCTTGCCGGTGAAGCGCCTGGCCTTCTGCTCGTACACGGCCACGCTGCGGCGCTTCTTGCCGAACACGTGGAAGAAGTCGTTCCAGAAACTCTGCGCCTCGGCGCGCTCGGAGGTTTCGCCGTCCCATTCGCGGGCAAAGGCGCGTGCGCGATCACGGATTTCGTTCAGGCTCAACGGCATGGCTGCTCCCCTGTGCAACCGGAGGATACCGCGAGGCGGACGAAACCCGAGCGAGGCTGTGGTCCAGAAGCACTGTTTGGCCTTCCTCGCTCCCAAAGCAGGGCCATCCGTGGCCCTTTCCGCGTGCGATACCTCAGGCCGAACGGTGTGACTGCTGGCCTTCGATACCTCAGGCCGAACGGTGCGGTGGAGCCGACAGAAGTACGGCTGGCCTTCCTCGCTAGGGCCATCCGTGGCCCTTCCCGCGTGCGATACCTCAAGGCCGAACGGTGCGGTGGGGCCGACACGCGCCACCCATTGCCCCTTGCTACCATTCGCCGCTGTCTCCAACCCCCGGAACGTCCATGAGCCAGTGGTCCATCGACCGCGCCCTGCGCACCTATTCGATCCCGAACTGGGGCGAGGGCTATTTCGATGTCGACGCGCAAGGCCGCATGCGTGTGCTGCCGCAGCGCGATCCGGCCAGCGCCATCGTCCTGCCCGAAGTCGTCGATCGCGCCCTGCAGGCCGGCTGCAAGCTGCCGCTGCTGCTGCGCTTCACCGACATCCTCGGCGACCGTCTGGGCCGCCTGCAGGGTGCCTTCGCCCAGGCGATGGCCGATGCCGGCTATGCCGGCGGCTACACCGCGATCTATCCGATCAAGGTCAACCAGCATCGCAGCGTGGCCGGCGAGTTGGCGACGCGCGGCAGCGTGGCGGATTTCGGCCTGGAGGCCGGCTCCAAGCCGGAGCTGATGGCGGTGCTGGCGCTGTCGCGGCCCGGCGCGCTGGTCATCTGCAACGGCTACAAGGATCGCGAGTACATCCGCCTCGCCCTGATCGGCCGCCGGCTCGGCCTCGACACCTACATCGTGGTCGAGAAGGCATCCGAACTGGCGGCGGTGATCGAGGAATCGCGCGCACTGGGCGTGCGCCCGGGGCTGGGCGTGCGCATGCGGCTGGCCTCGCTGGGCAAGGGCAAATGGCAGAACTCCGGCGGCGAGAAGGCCAAGTTCGGCCTGTCGCCGCGGCAGTTGCTGGACCTGGTCGAGCAACTGCGCCGGCACGGCATGGCCGATTGCCTGGAGCTGCTGCACTTCCACATGGGCAGCCAGATTTCCAACGTCCGCGACTTTGCCGCCGGCATGCGCGAGGCGGTGCGCTATTTCGTCGAGGTCAGCCGGCTCGGCTGTCCGATCCGCTACATGGATGTCGGCGGCGGCCTCGGTGTGGACTACGAAGGCACCCGTTCGCGCAGCAGTTGTTCGATCAACTACGGCCTCGACCAGTACGCCGCCACCATCGTCCAGCCGCTGGCCGATGCCTGCGCCGAGCACGGCCTCGCGCCGCCGCGCGTGCTGACCGAATCCGGTCGCGCGCTGACCGCCCACCACGCCGTGCTGGTGGCCAACGTCAGTGAAGTGGAGCGCGCCCCGGAAGGCGCGATGCCGCCGCCGGGCGAGGGCGAATGCGCGCCGATCCGCCACCTGCGCGAGTTGCACGCCGCGCTCGACGAGCGCTCGCCGGTCGAGGTGTTCCACGAGGCCGAACACCACCACGGCGAAGGCCAGGCGATGTACGCGCTGGGCCAGATCGACCTCGCCGAGCGCGCCGCCGTCGACGACCTGTTCCACCTCGTCGCCCAGGGTGTGCGGGCGCGCCTGCGCGGCGAGGAAAAAAGCCATCGCGCCGTGCTCGATGACCTCAACGAGCGGCTGGTGGACAAGTATTTCGTCAATTTTTCCGTGTTCGAGTCGATGCCCGATGTCTGGGCCATCGACCAGGTGTTCCCGATCGCGCCGATTGCCCGGCTGGACGAGGCACCGACGCGGCGCGGCCGCATCGCCGACCTGACCTGCGACTCCGACGGCCAGATCGAAACCTATGTCGACCACGGCGAGCTGGACAGCGCCCTGCCGCTGCACGCGCCGCAGCCGGGCGAGAGCTACCGCATCGGCTTCTTCCTCGTCGGGGCCTACCAGGACGCCCTCGGCGACATCCACAACCTGTTCGGCGACACCGACACCATCGACATCGCGCTGCACGGCGAAGGCTACGCATTGACCCGCTCGCGGCGCGGCGACAGCGCCGACGTGATGCTCGACTACGTCGGCTACGACCTCGCCGCACTGCGTCGACGCTTCGCCGAGATGGTCGCCGCCGCCGACCTGCCGCAGGCCGAGGGCGAGCGCCTCGCCGCCGCGCTGGAGGCAGGACTGACCGGCTACACCTATCTTGCCGATGTCGGCGCGGCGCATCCGGAGGCTTCGTCATGAAGGCAGGGTTCATTGGTCTGGGCGCGATGGGCGAGCCGATGGCCGGACATCTGGCCCGCGCCGGCCTGCTCGCCGTGGTCGGCAACCGCAGCACGGACAAGGCGCAGCGCATCGCCGCCGAACTGGGCGTCGTCGCCGCGGCCGATGCCGCCGCCTTCCGAATCTGCGACGCCGTCGCCCTGTGCGTCAGCGCCGACGCCGACGTGCTGCAACAGGTCGACGCACTGGCCGCCGCACTGCGCCCGGGCAGCGTCGTCATCGACCACAGCACGGTGTCGGCCGACACCGCCCACGCAGCCGCGCAACGGCTGGGCGAAGCCGGCATCGGCTTTGTCGATGCGCCGGTGTCCGGCGGCGTGGAAGGGGCGAAAAACGGAAAGTTGTCGGTGATGGCCGGCGGCAGCGAGGCCGATGTCGCGCTTGCCGGTCCGCTGCTGGACACCTACGCCCAGCGTGTCACCCACATGGGCGCGGTCGGCAGCGGGCAGGCCACCAAGGCGGTCAATCAGGTGCTGGTCGCCGGCATCGCCCAGGGCGTGACCGAGGGCCTCGCGCTGGGCGAAAAACTCGGCCTCGACCCGGACAAGCTGATCCCGACCCTGCTCGCCGGTGCCGCCGGCAACTGGTTCCTCGACAAGCGCGGCGCGACCATGCTGCGCGACGAGTTCGCCGTCGGCTTCAAGCTCGCCCTGCTGCACAAGGATTTGCGCATCGTCGCCGAGATGGCGAAACAGGCCGGCATCCGGCCGGTCATCATCGAGCAGTCGCTGGCCGATTATGCGGAATTGATGGCGCTGGGGCGCGGGGATGATGATATTTCGGCGTTGATTGCGTTGAAGCGGGGTTTTTCTGCCGGATGATGGGTTCACGGGGTTGCCCTGAACCTGCCTGACTTGGGGTTGTCGTCCGGGTTTCTGTTGTCCTGGCGTGGCAGGTTGTCGTTTGGGGGTGTGGCTTCACTCGCCTGACTGTGCGTTGTGGCTTGGGTTTCGTCCGCCTCGGCGGCGTCCGACCTCCTTTCTCTTGAGTCGCCAAGAGAAAGGAGGCAAAGAGATGGCGACCCGGGCATCGCGCCGTTGCCGCACAGCGGCAACGGTGCCCTGCGCTACTCGCCGCCTTCGGGCCGGCGCAAACTCGGCCATCCATGGCCTCGAACATTCGCGCCTTTCCCCCGAAGCCGGCTGCGTTGCTCGGCGCGATGACGGGGTGGTGGAGCGGAGAGCCAGAGCCGAAGCCCGTGTAGGTCGGCTCAAACCGCGAAGCGGTGGAGCCGACAGAGGCTTGGAGGCACCACACCATTCGCATTGATATCGAAGGCTTGAAATCCCCACACCCGTTCGCGCTGAGGTATCGCACGCGGGAAGGGCCATGGACGGCCCTGCCTTGGGAGTGAGGAAGCGTATGCCTGGACACTTCAATACACCGCTGGCAATGCGCTTCCTCGCTCCCGCATGTCCTTTCAGCGTTTTGCGCTGGCCAGCCAGTCGCGGGGGGAGCGGCCGGTGCGGGCGCTGAAGGCGCGGGACAGGGCGGAGGGGTTGGCGTAGCCGAGGTCTTCGGCCAGGCGTTTGACGGGGTGGCCTTCGCGCAGGCGTTCCTGGGCCAGGGCGATGCGCCAGTCGCCGAGGTAGTCGGCCGGGGTCTGGCCGATCACTTCGCGGAAGCGGTTGGCGAAGGCGGTGCGCGACATGCCGGCGCGGGCGGCCAGGCTGGCCAGGGTCCAGTGCTGGCCGGGGGCGTCGTGCAGGGCGATCAGGGCGCGCGCCAGGCGCGGCTCGGACAGGCCGGCGATCAGGCCGGGACGCACGCCGGCTTCCTCGGGATGGTCGAGCAGCCAGCGCAGCAGTTGCAGCAGGACCACCTCGAACAAGCGGTCGGCAAGCAGGCGATGGCCGCAGCGTGCCTGGTCGGTTTCGGCAAACAGCAGGTCGAGTGCGGCGTGCAGGCCGGGCACGCGGTGCAGCGGCAGGGCGATCAGCGGCGGCAGGGCGCGCGCCAGCGGGTTGCGTGCGCCGCCTTCGAATTGCAGGCGGGCGCAGGTCAGGTCGGCACCGCGCGCCGGCGACTGGAGAAAAAGATGCGTACACGGACGCGGGTACAGCAGCACGCTGGGCTGGTCGAACTGCATGCGTCGCGGCAGTTCGCGGCTGCCGGGATGGCCGAGGTCGAGTCGGCCGCGACGCAGCACATGAAGGTAGCCGTGGCCGTCATCGGCGTCGAAGCGCTGCGGGACGCACAGCGCGCCGCTGTGGTGCAGTTCGGCGCGGACGCGGAAGCGTTGCAGGATGCCGGACAGGCGATCGGTGGAGTCAGGCAAGGTTTGCACGAATAGATATGTTTCGTGTACGGATTGATCCCGATTGTACAGAAGATCGGCGCACACTATGTCCCGCAAGTCCCCCATCCCCGACATCAAGGAGGTTTCCCATGTCCCACGTCCAATTGCCCACCGCCACCGACGCTCCCGCCGCCAGCCAGCCGCTGCTGGCGCAGATCCATCAAGCCTTTGGTGCCACGCCCAACATGTTCCGCGCGGTGGCCAATTCGCCGGCCGCCCTGCAGAGCATGTGGGCGGCCTTCGGTGCCCTCGGCAAGGGCCGTCTCGGTGCCCGGCTCGGCGAGCAGATCGCCGTCGCCATCGCCAATCGCAACCGCTGCCAGTACTGCCTGTCGGCGCACACCGTGCTCGGCCAGAATGCCGGTGCCTCGGCCGCCGAGATGGGCAAGGCGCAGGTCGGCCAGTCCGACGATCCGCGCACCGCCGCCGCGCTGGCCTTCGCGCTCAAGGTGGTCGAGCAGCGCGCCCAGGTCGACGCCGCCGATGTCGCGCGCCTGCGCGAGGCGGGTTTCGATGACGGCGAGATCGTCGAGCTGATCGCCCACGTCGCGCTCAACCTGTTCACCAACTACATCAACGTGGCACTGGACGTTCCGGTCGATTTCCCGCTCATCGACCTGAAGTGAAAACCCGGCGGCGCGGGCCGTCCTCTGGTCCGCGCCGCCACCTTGCCAAGGAGACAGACCGATGAAGATCGCCGTTCTCGACACCTACGTGCAGCGCCCCGACGGCCGCCGCATGCATTTCGATATCCTGGTCCGCGACCAGGCCGCCGACCGCGCGCCTGAAGTGGTCGAGGCGCACGGCCGTCGCTATCTGGCCGCCAAGGGCATCCCGGCCGAGATCCTGAACGCCCGCCATTGCCGCTTCTGCCACATCGAAACCGCGCCGCCGGCGGTGCAGGCGGAAATCGAGCGCAGCGGCTTCGCCATCATCGAGATGGAACACTGCGACTGAACACGGCACCGGCGCGACGGTTGACGGACCCGTTACCCTGTCGCCCATGCATCCGTTCTCCCGCCTGATCGGCTACGGCCGACCGTTTCGCCGACGTGCCCTGCGGGCGTCGGTCTATTCCGCGCTGAACAAGGTCTTCGACGTGCTGCCGGAGATCTTGATCGGCGTCGCCGTCGACGTGGTGGTGAACCGGAAGGACTCCTTCCTGGCGCGGATGGGCGTGGTCGATCCGGTCGACCAGCTCTGGCTGCTGGCCGGGCTGAGCATCGTGGTGTGGGCGCTGGAGTCGCTGTTCGAGTACCTGCTGGCGCTGAACTGGCGCACGCTGGCCCAGGACCTGCAACACAGCCTGCGCCAGGCCGCCTACGAGCACGTGCAGAAGCTCGCCCCGGCCACCATCGAGCGCGCCCGCAGCGGCCGGTTGATGGCGCTGCTGAACGAGGACGTGAACCAGATCGAGCGCTTCGTCAACACCGGCGTCAACGAGCTGATCCAGGTGGCGCTGTCCTCGCTGCTGGTCGGCGCGGTGTTCTTCCTGCTGACAGCGAAACTGGCCGTGCTGGCGATCCTGCCGGTGCCGCTGATCGTGGTCGGCGCATTCTGGTTCCAGCGCCGCCTCGCGCCGCGCTATGCCGCCGCCCGCGAAGCCGCCGCCGGGCTGTCGCAGCGCATCGCCAACAACCTGATCGGCATGCCGACCATCCAGGCCTACACGGCGGAAGCCTTCGAGGCCGAACACCTGGCGCAGGCCTCGGCCGCCTATCGCCATCGCAATGCCGAAGCGATCCGCTTCGCCGCCGCGATCACCCCGGTGATCCGCATGGCGATCCTTGCCGGCTTCGTCGCCACCCTGCTCTACGGCGGCCTGCTCACCCTGCGCGGGGAACTGGGTGTCGGCAGCTATTCCGCCTTGGTCTACCTGACCCAGCGCCTGCTCTGGCCGCTCACCCATCTGGCCGAGATGACCGACCTCTACCAGCGCAGCATGGCCTCGGTGCAGCGCGTGTTCGGCCTGCTCGACACCCCGGTCGAGCATCCGCCGGCCAGCGCCGAACTGGCGCAGCCGGTGCGCGGCGAACTGCGTTTCGATAACGTCTCGCTGAGCTACGACGGCCGTCCGGCGCTGCGCGGCGTGACGCTGGACGCCCCGGCCGGAGCCACCATCGCCCTGGTCGGCGGCACCGGCAGCGGCAAGAGCAGCCTGCTCAAGGTGCTGCTGCGCTTCGTCCGCCCCGATGGCGGCCGCGTGCTGTTCGACGGCGTCGACATCGCCGCGCTGGACCCGGCCGAACTGCGCCGGCAAATCGGCTACGTCGCCCAGGACGCCTTCCTCACCGACGGCACGCTGCTGGAAAACATCGCCTACGGCGACGCCGCGCCGGATCGCCCCCGCGCCCTGCGCGCCGCGCGCGAAGCGGAGGCGATGGATTTCATCGACGCCCTGCCGCAGGGCCTGGACAGCCCGGTCGGCGAGCGCGGCCTGAACCTGTCCGGCGGCCAGCGCCAGCGCATTGCCCTGGCGCGCGCCCTGTACCGCGACCCGCGCGTGCTGATCCTCGACGAAGCCACCTCGGCCGTGGACAACGAAACCGAAGCCGCCATCCAGCGCTCACTGGAACACGCCGCCGCCGGCCGCACCGTCCTGGTCGTCGCCCACCGCCTGTCCACCGTGCGCCAGGCCGACTGCATCCACGTCATCGAAGCCGGACAACTGCGCGAATCCGGCACCCACCACGCCCTGCTCGCCCGCAACGGCGCCTATGCCGCCCTGTGGCGACTGCAAACCGGCGACAGCCCGGACCGCGACGACGGGCTTTCGGCAGCGGAGAAAGGCGGCGAAACGTTGATCAATGTTGATTGTGGTGGGTGATTGGGGATTGGTGATTCGCGACAGCCTGCCGCCTGCCGGCTCTTGCTCCGGCTCTTGACCTTCCTTCCCCGTCATCGCGCCGAGCAACGCAGCCGACTTCGGGGGAAAGGCGCGAATGTTCGAGCGCATGGATGGCCGAGCTCGGCCGCTGCGCGTCTACGTCGAGCTGCGCTCGAACGCGCCGGCCCGAAGCCGGCGAGTAGCGCAGGGTGAGCCGGGGCTTGATGTTTCGCCATCAGGGGGAACATCCCGGCGAACGCCCGCACAGGGATGTGCGGGCAGGTCAACGTTCCACGGATGGATGCCGGCCTTGACGCTTGTCGAAGGCAACGGCGCGATGCCCGGGTCGCCTTTCTTTTGGTCACTTTTCTTTGGCGAAACAAAGAAAAGCGACTCGGCCGCCGCCTAGGCGGACGAAACCCGAGCCACAAGGCACCAGCAGGCGAGTGAAGCCAATTCAGCAAAGAATTCAAGCGCTTGCATACCCCAGCCGGATTACAGGGGCCCCGCCACAAGACCGGCTCCGGTCAACCTGGATCATTGACGGCCGATAGGCACGTGCGCAGCCATACGCCGCGTTTCGTCCATCGCCCGGATCAAGCCGCCGCCGCGCGCAGCGCTTCAGGGTGAACCACCGCCACCCGCAGCAAGGTCCGGGCGGCCCCGGTCGGCTCGCGTCGCCCCTGTTCCCAATCCTGCAAGGTGCGCACCGACACCCCGAGCAGGGCGGCAAACTGGCTCTGCGACAGCCCCACGCTGGCGCGCGCCTGCGCTGCGGCAGTCAGTTCAACCTGCGTCTCGCGGGCAGCCTTGCCCGAATTCATCTGCCTCACGGCGGCAAGGAGTTCCTCGCCCAACTCGCGGCCCGTCATTGCCTTGTCCTTCGTGCTCATAGCGCCTCCTTGATCGCCTTCAGCAGGTGCGCCGGGATGTTTCCGCGTACCGCCTTGGCATACATCGTCAACAGCCAGATTTCTCCCTCGGCCAGACGGTTGAAATAGATCACCCGGACGCCGCCACGCTTGCCGGTGCCTGCGCGCTGCCAGCGCACCTTTCGACACCCGCCGCTGCCGGAAATCACCTCGCCCGCTTCCGGGTTGGCGGCGATCCACGTGCAGAACTCGATGCGTTCCTCTTCCGTCCAGAGAATGGCTGCGCGTGCCTTGAAGATGTCGGTTTCGGCCACGGTAAGCATGCCCAGATTATACGGCAAAGCCGTACGAAAGAGGTTCAACGCCGACTCGCGCGGACTGATCTCCAGCACGGACGTTGGCGAAGCTCCTGCCACCAATCACCAATCATCCAATCCCGCTCCCACCACAAGACCGCCCCCCGTTTGACCTGGATCATTGGCCGCCGCCCCCGGCAGCACGATCCTGCCTCCATGCGAATGCGTATCGTCCGTGCCTGCCGATGACCGGTCATGTCGTGCTCAAGCTGCTGCATCTGCTGGCCGCTTTCGTGTTTGTCGGCACGGTGTTCTTCGAGGTGCTGATTCTGGAGTCGGTGCGCCGGCATGTGCCGGCGCGGGCGATGCAGGCGGTGGAGATCGGCATCGGTCGGCGTGCGCGCCGGTTGATGCCGTGGGTGTTGCTGCTGCTGTACGGCAGCGGCATCGGGCTGGCCTGGTCGTACCGGGCGCTGCTGGCGCATCCGCTGCACAGCAGCGTGGCGCTGCTGATAAGCGCCAAGATCGTGTTGGCGCTGAGCGTGTTCGGGCATTTCCTCTACGCGATGACGCTGCACCATCGCGGCGCGCTGGTGGCCGGGACGTTCCGCCGCATCCACGTCAGCCTGTTCCTGCACATGCTCGGCATCGTCACGCTGGCCAAGCTGATGTTCCACCTCGGCTGGTAAGGGCCGTGCGCCGGACCTGCGATTTCCGCTTCCCCGGCGATTGGCCGAGAATGGCGCGATGAACCGTCTTTCCGCCGCCTCCGAAGCACCGCCATTCAGCGCGCCGTGCAGCGAGGAGGAAGTCGTCGCCCTGGTCCACGACTTCTACGCCCGTGTGCGCCGCGATCCGCTGCTCGGGCCGATCTTCGACCAGCACATCGACGACTGGGACGCCCATCTGGCGCATCTGACCGACTTCTGGTCGGCCGTGCTGCGTGGCACACGGCGTTTTCGCGGCGCGCCGATGGCCAGGCACATGGCCCTGCCGGGCCTGCGGCCGATGCTGTTCCAGCGCTGGCTGGCGCTGTTCGGCCAGGCCACCGAGGCCAGCGGCAACGCGGCGCTGAAGGCCGAAGCCGACCAGCGGGCGATGGCCATCGCGCAGACTTTCTGGCAGCGCTATCGCATCGAAGGCCATGACGCCGTGCTCCAACGGGCCGGCTCGGGCGGCATCGAAGCGGACGCGTGAATCCGTTGCGTGCGCGGTTGCCGGCGCTGCGTGCCGGCGTGGCGGCCCTGGTCATCGCGCTGTTGACGGCGTGCAGCGCCTCGACATCGCTGAGCCGGCATGTCGTGACGCCGCCGACGCAGGCCGGGCGGGCGACCTTCGACGATGCCACCCGCGCCCGGTTCCTGCATATCGCGGGCGCGCGACAGGGCCGCACGGCGCTGGATACCGGCGTCGAGCTGGCCTGGTACGCCATCGAGCCGGGGGACTATCGCCTGGACTACCGGATCGACATCGAGGCGATGCGCCGGGCGTCCGCACTCATCATCGGCTTCGATTTCCGCGCAGCGCCGCTGCCGCCACCGGCACCGGTCGGCACGCTGATCCTGTTGCACGGCTGGGGTCTGGACGGCGATGCCCTGTTGCCATGGTCGCTGCACTTCGCCAATGCCGGCTATCGGGCGATTGCCGTCGATCTGCGCAATCACGGTCGATCCGGGCGGGCGAGCGCCGGGTATGGCACGCGGGAAGCCATGGACCTGGCGGCGCTGCTGCGGGTGCTGCGCGAGCAGGGGCTGGCGACTGAACCGGTGCACCTGTTCGGGGTGTCCTATGGCGCGGTCACGGCGCTGCTGACGGCGGCCGATCCGCAGACCGGCATCGGCGGCGTGGTCGCCCTGGAGCCCTTTGCCCATGCCGGCTCGGCCATTCGCGACATGCTGCCGACCATGCTGAAGCGGCGCGGCGGCAACTGGCGACAGCGGATGCTCAGCCGTGCGCTGCGCCTTCGCTACGCCGGCCACGACATCGACCGCGTGGTCGCGGCCGCCAGTGCCGCGCTGGACCTCGACCTGGACAGCCTGGACATCGCCGAGCGTCTGGCGGGTGACATGCCCTGCGTCATCCTCGTCCACGGCGATGCGGACCGGCACCTGCCGATCACCCACAGCCGGCGATTGGCGCAGTCGATGCCGAGCGCACGGTTGCTGGAGGTCGCCGACGAAACCCACCTCACCCTGCCGGCGCGAATGGACTTGCTGGGCGACCCGCTGGCGGCGTGGTTGGGGGCGCTGCCGGGCGAGGACGGCTGTCCGTCGCTGTCGCTGCGCTGATCCGGCGCGCAACGGCGGCGTCTGCGACACTACGCCCCCGCTCTGCCGCCGTCCCGTGATCGATGAAAAAGCTGTTTTCCGCATTCCGTACCGATCCCTGGGCGCAGCCCGATGCCGAACGCCGCGCCATCGCCGTGCGCGATGGGCAGTCGGCGGAGTTGATCGCCGCGCTGGCGGACATCGCGGTGCAGGATGGCGACCCCGGCGTGCGCCGCGCGGCGCTGTCGCGATTGGTCGATACCGACTTGCTGCGCACCCGCGCCGCCGAGGAGGCCGACGCCGACACCCGTGCCACGGCGCTGTCGCGGCTGACGCGCCTGCTGCTCGACCCCGATGCCGGCCTGTCCGCGCAGGCACGGATGGCGGCGATCAACGCGCAGCCGCCGGGCGAACTACTCGAACGCATCGCCGCCGAGGCAACCGACCTCGCCGCTCGCCGTGCCGCGCTGGCGCGGATCGAGCGCACAGGCTTCCTCCAACGCCGTTGCGTGGAGGAAAGCGACGCCGGATTGCGCGCCGAACTGCTGCAACGCATCGACGCCGAGGACGCCCTGGAGCGCCTCGCCGAGAAGCTGCGGCGGATCGACAAGACGCTGTCGCATCGCGCCCGCGAGCGCGTCCAGGCGCTGCGCCTGGAGCGTGGCGATCCCGCTGCGGTGCAGCGTCACGCCGATGCGCTGTGCGAGACGCTGACGCGCTGGGCGCGCTCGTTGCCGGACGACGCCGCCGATCAGGTCGATGCCGCCGAGCGCGATTGGAACAGCCGCCGCGACGTCCTCGATGCCGCCGCACAAAACAAGGTCGCGGCGCATTTCGTCCGCGTCCGCGACGCCATCGCCTGGCGCGAACGTCCGCCCGAAGCGCCGTCGCCGGAGCCAGCGCAAGCGCCACTCGTCGAGACGGCTGTCGAAAGGCCTGTCGACACGCCGACGGCACCGGTTGCCGCCGCGCCGGACTGGTCTGCTTTCGATCAACCCTTGGCCGAGGCGCGCCGCGCCGCGCGCGACAAGCAACTCGGCAGCGCCCGCCCGGCGCTGCACGGCGCACGCGAGGCGCTGAAGGCGCTGCCGCGGCTGGATCGTGCGCGGCGCGAAAGACTGGCGGAAGCAGAGGCGGAGATCGCCGAACTGGAGCGCTGGCAGCGCTGGTCGGCCAACCGCGTCCGCGCCCGCCTGTGCGACGACCTCGAAGCGCTGATCGCCGCCGGCCATCATCCCGATGGCGTCGCCCATCGCGTGCGCGAGCTGCAACAGGAATGGGCGCGCGTCGATGCCACCGAACAGACGGCCGATCCTTCCGCCGAGGCCGGCAATCACGAAAGCGGATTGGCGCGCCGTTTCCGTTCCCTGTGCGCCCGCGCGATGGCACCGACCAAGCCGTACTTCGAGCAACGCCACGCGCTGCGTGTGCAACATCGCGAGGCCATCGAAGCGCTGCTCGGCGAAGCCGGCGCGGAAGCGCTGGCGGCGGGCGAGTTAGGCAACGTCAGCGCGCTGCGTCGACGGTTGACCGAGGCGCTGCGCAATCTCGACCAACTCGAACCGCGCGCCCGCACGCCGATGGCGCAGCGCTTGCGCGGCGCGCTGGCCGACATCGATGCGCGCCTGCAAACATTGCGCGAGGAAGCCGCGCTGGCACGCAGCCGGCTGATCGCCCGACTGCGCCGCGACCTGATGCAGGCCGCGCCCGACGAGGCACTGGCGCTGGCCAAGCAGGCGCAGGCGAGCTGGAAGACGCTGCCGCGTCCGGGCCGCGACCAGGAAGCCGAGCTGACCCGTGAACTGGCCGCCCTGGTCGACCCGATCTTCCAACGCCAGCGCGCGACGCAGGCGCAGAACGCCGAACAGGCCGAGCACATCGCCAGCGAATCGCGGCGCATCCTCGACGAACTGGCCGCGCTGGCCGAAGGCGACGCCGCCGCGCTGGCCCATGCCGATGGCCGCATCGCCGCCCTGGAAGCAAGCTGGAAAGCGCTGTATCGCGACGAAGAAAGCGCCGTCGACACGGACCGCCCCGGCCGACGCGGCGAGCGTGACCGCCGCCCGCAGCAGCGCCGTCCGACGCGCCCGGACACTCGCGAGCGCGAGCGCCGCTTCGATCAGGCGGTCAGCCGCGTGCGCCAGGCCCAGGCCGCTCTGGAAGCGCAGCGGCTGACCCGGCGACTGCAAGCCCTGGTGCAGGCGGCTGAATTGTTCGCCGCCCTGCAAATCGGCACCGTGGACATCAACGCCGCGCAAGCACAATGGACGACGCTGGCGCTGGACGATGCCGACCGCCGCCGCCTCGCCGCGCGCTGGCAACAGGCGCAGACCGGCGACGCCGCCAGCGCGGACAACGACGAAGCCGCCGAATGCCTCTTGGTCGACGCCGAAATGGACGCCGGCCTCGACAGCCCCGCCGCCGCCCTGGCGCGTCGCCGCGAACGCCAGATGCAACGCCTGTCCGCACGCATGCAGGGCGGCGAAACACCGGTCGCCGACCCGCTGGCGCAGGCCCTGGCCTGGGCCCGCCTCGGCCCCGGCAACCCGGCTGCCATCGCCGACCGCCAGCAACGCATGCGTCGCCTGCTGGCCGCTTGGAGCAATCCCTGACAAGCGGCCTGACCGCAGCGGCGCGATGCGCCCGCGTTTCGCCATATCGGCGCGGCACACTGCGCGTCCCCTGTCGATGAGGATCGCCGATGAGCGTCGGACATTTTTCGCGCCGCCATGTGCTGGCGCTGCTGGCCGTCAGCGCCGCCCATGCCGCCCTGCCGGGGCGGGCGCGGGCACACACGGCGTCGTTGCTGGCGGAACTGGAGGCGCGCCACGGCGGCCGGCTGGGCGTGCAGGTGCTGGACGGCGATTCCCCGTTGCCCGGACTGGACCATCGGGCCGACGAGCGCTTCGCGCTGTGCTCCACTTTCAAGCTGCTGCTGGCCGCTGTCGTGTTGCGCGAGGCGGCACGCGGACGGCTGCAACTCGATGAGCCGCTGGCCTTCGGCGCGGCCGACCTGGTCGCGCACTCGCCGGTGGTCGGCGCGCAGCTCGAACGCGGCCGACTGACCGTCGTCGAACTGGCCGAGGCGGCACAACTGACCAGCGACAATGCCGCCGCCAACCTGCTGCTGCGTCGTCTCGGCGGGCCGGCCGCGTTCACCGCCCTGCTGCGCGAGATGGGCGACACCGAGACGCGGCTGGATCGCATCGAACCGGCGATGAACCACGTCGAAGCCGCCGACCTGCGCGACACCACCACACCGGCAGCGATGGCGCGCACGGTGGCACGGCTGTTTTCCGCCGACTTGCTCGACGAGGCCGCGCAGCAGCGCCTGAAAGGCTGGATGATCGCCACCCGCACCGGCCTGCGCCGCCTGCGCGGCGGCTTTCCCGTCGACTGGCAGGCCGGCGACAAGACCGGCACCGCCGTGATCGCCGGCCAGCCCAATCGACACAACGATGTCGCCGTGGTCTGGCGTCCCGGCCGCGCACCGCTGGTGGTCGCCGCCTTCTACGAAGCGCCAGGGCACTTCCCGTCGATGCGCGCGGAAGACGATGCAGTGCTGGCCGAAGTCGGCCGGCTGATCGGCACCTGATCCGCCGCCCCCGGACCGCCGGACGGCGCGGATCGCGCATCCCGCACCCTGGATCCAACGCTGTCCAGCAAGTAGCCCGGGCAAGCAAAGCGCACCCGGGGCTTTCCTGCCCGGATGCCCGGGCTTCGGGTTCAGGCTGCGACGTTGCGATGGGCTGCGTTGCTCGCGCCTTCCCGGTCAGCACCCGGGGCGACAGCCACCCGGCCATGCCGATTTCACCGCCGCGAGCGCGGCCAGGCGGCGTAAAAGGCGCCCAGTGCGCCGACGCCGGCGATCCACACCGCTGCCGCCACGTCGAACAGGCGCGGGCCGCCGGCTTCGAGGGCGTAGAGGACGGCGGCGGCCAGCATCAGGCCGGTGCCGAGGATGGCGTAGACGGTCTTGCGCTGGCCCTCGCGGGAAACCTCCGCCAGTTCGCGCAGGTCGGCGGACATCATCTGGATGCGCTGCCCGCCAGTGGTCTGCTGGGTCAGCCAGTCGCGCAGCAGACGCGGCATGTCGGGGGCGGCGGTGACCAGTTCGGGCACGCGCTTGCCCAGTTCGCGCAGCAGGTGGGCCGGGCTGTAGCGCTCGCGCAGGATGCGTTCGAGCACCGGGCGGGCGACGCCGAAGATGTCCAGTTTCGGGTCCAGCCGGCGGCCGATGCCCTCGATGTTGAGCAGGGTCTTCTGCAACAGAATCAGTTGCGGTTGCAGGGTCAACTGATACTGGCGGGCGGTGCGGAACAGCTTGACCACCACTTCGCCGAGCGCGATTTCCGACAGCGGCCGGGTGAAGTACGGCTCGCAGACCGCCCGCGTCGCCGCTTCCAGTTCGTCGACGCGCACGCTGTCCGGCATCCAGCCGGCCTCGACGTGCAGTTCGGCGATGCGCCGGTAGTCGCGCGAGAACATGGCGATGAAGTTCTCGGCGAGGAAATACTGATCGCGGGCCGGAAGCTGGCCCATGATGCCGAAGTCCAGCGCGATGAAGCGCGGGTCGTCGCGCCGCGCCGGGTCGGCGTCGACCCAGATGTTGCCGGCGTGGGCATCGGCGTGGAAGAAGTTGTCGCGGAACACCTGGGTGTAGAACAGGCGCACGCCCTTGGCCGCCAGTTTGCGACGGTCGATGCCGGCGGCGTCCAGCGCGGCGATGTCGTCGGACGGGATGCCGCGCACGCGCTCCAGGGTCAGCACGCGGGCGGTGCTCAGCGGCCAGAACACCTCCGGCACGTAGAGGTCGTCCGAGCCCTGCCAGTTGCGCCGCAGCACGCTGGCGTTGGCACCTTCGCGTTGCAGGTCGAGTTCGCCGAGCAGGGTGCCTTCGATTTCCGCCACCACGTCGAGCGGACGGATCTTGTCGGCGTTGGGATGGTGGCGGTCGACGATCTCGGCGAGGCCGGTGAGCAGGGCGATGTCGGCGGCGATCTGCCGGTCGATGTCCGGGCGCAGCACCTTGACCACCACTTCGCGGCCGGGCGATCCGTCCGCCTCAAGCAGGCGGGCGGCGTGGACCTGGGCGATGGAGGCCGAGGCCAGCGGGGTTTCGTCGAACTCGGCGTAGCACTGCGTGATCGGCCGGCCCAGCGCGGCCTCGACGATGCGCCGCGCCTGCGCCCCGTCGAACGGCGCGACGCGGTCCTGCAAACGGGCCAGTTCGTCGGCGATGTCCTCGGGCACGAGGTCGCGCCGGGTCGACAGGATCTGCCCGAACTTGACGAAGATCGGCCCCAGTTCCTGCAAGGCCAGGCGCAGGCGTGCACCGCGCGACAGCGCCGCGACCTCGGCCGAGGCGCGCGGCACCACCGGGCGCAGCAGGCGGGCGATGGGTTCGACGCCGGTGTGTTCGAGCAGGGCATCAAGCCGATACTTCACCAGCACGCGCAGGATGCGGGTGGCGCGCAATGCGCCGCGCAGCGGCCTCATCGCGACAGGCGTCCGACCCGCGCCGCCAGCCGCTCGACATCGTCGCGCAGGGCGTCGACCTCGTCGAAGAAGATCGCCTGTTCGACGCTGGAAACCAGTTCGCGACGTTCCTCGACCAGATAGTCGACGCCATCGCGGGCGAACTTCCGGGCGCTGTCGCCGCCCGCCTTCAGCGCGCCGCCCAGGGCACGCGCGATCTGCACGCCGAGCACCTCGCCGAACAGGCCGGAAAAGGCGGCCTCGAAGTCCGGCGCGTAGTCGCGGGCGAGCTTCTGCAGGCGCTGGGCGAGTTCGGCGTCGCCGCTGATCGTCATCCGTCCGCCGGGCGTCGCGCTGCGTCCGCCGGCCGGCAGCGCCTGGGAAAGCAGCGCGCCGAGGCTGGCGGCGAGGCTGAGGTCCGGCGCTTCCAGATCGCGCGCCGGGCCGACCTTCAGCGCGCCGTCGATCACTTCGATGCCGATCGCCAAGGGCGGTGCCTGCAAGTGCAGGGCGATGCGGCGGCCTTCCAGCGCGCGCAGGCGCTCGGCGCTGTCCGGGTCCAGCGCGATGGCGCGGTTGAGCACGGATTGCAGCACGCGGCCGAGCGCGGCGAGCAGCGGATTGGGGGAGCGCAGGGTGCTGGAATCGGTCATGTCGTCAGCCAGTGTGTCGGGCGTTGCCGTGGGTGCGCCACCATTGCGCCAGATTGCGCAGGCCCTCGTCGATGCTCACCTTCGGCTCGTAGCCGAGATCGCGGCGCGCGGCACCGATGTCGTACCAGTGCGGCGTGGCCAGTTGTTCGGCGAGAAAGCGCGTCATCAGCGGCTCGCCGGACAGCTTCAGCCAGCGATGCGCACGCTCCAGCACGGCACCGATGACATAGGCACTGCGGAACGACAGCCGCTCGACCACCGGCGGCGCGCCGGCCGCCGCGAGCAGGCCATTGATGATGACGGCGATGGGGCGCGGCTCGCCGTTGGAGATGAAATAGGCCTTGCCGGCGGCGCGCGCCGCGCCTTTTCCGCACAGCGTGTCGAGCGCGCAGACATGCGCCTCGACGGCGTTCTCGATGTAGGTGGTGTCGATGCGGTTCTCGCCATCGCCGACCAGCTTCAGCTTGCCGGCCTGCGCGCGCTGCGCCAGTCGCGGCAACAGGTGGTTGTCGCCCGGCCCCCAGACCAGTCGCGGGCGCAGTGCGACGGTGGCGAGGCCATTGCCGTTCTCCTCGCAGACAATCCGCTCGGCAACCGCCTTGGTGGCCGGATAGGCGGCCTTGAAGCGGCTGGCAATCGGCGTGGAAAACTCGCTACCACCCTGGCAGGGCTGGCGTCCGGCGTGGGCGACGCTGGGCGTGGAGGTATGCACCAGCACCGGCACGCCGTGGATGCGGCAACCGGCGATGATGTTGCGCACGCCGCGCACGTTGGCATCGAAATACTCGCGCAGCGGACCCCAGGCACCGGCCTTGGCGGCGACGTTGAACACCGCCTCGCGGCCGGCCAGCGCATCGACCACGGTGGTGAAGTCGGCGAGGTCGCCAGCGACCTGCTGCACGCCCATCGCGTCCAGCGCCGGATAGCGGCTGCGGCTGAGGCTGGTCACGCGATGGCCGCGCTCGACCAGGGCGCGGCACAGCGCCTGGCCAAGGAATCCACCGCCGCCGGTCACCAATATGTTCACGTCCTGCCCGGTCCACGGAAAACTGGCCGCATCCTAGCGGAATGCGCCGCATCGGCGCTGAATCAGTGGCCCGGCGCGGCTTCGTTCCGCTCCGGTTTTGCTTTCCGGGTGCAGCATCGCCAGCCGGTTGTCACGCGCGCCGCTGCGGTGCGTCCGCATCCTGCGGCCGCTGCGCCGCCCCGTCCAATCCAGAAGGAGACGCTCCATGTCCATCCATCGCTCCCCCATTGCCGCCGGCGTCCTGCTGGCGCTGCTGCTGCCCGCGTTCGGCGCGGCGGCGGCCGACATCAGCAAGGTCAACGGCAGCATCCAGACCGAGGCCGGTGTCCACTACAACGATCTGGAAACCGTCAACGGCAGCATCAAACTGGCCGCCAACGCCCTCGCCGACGAGATCGAAACCGTCAACGGCAGCGTGACGCTGGACAGCGGTGCGCAGGCCGACAGCATCGAAACCGTCAACGGCGCGATCACCCTGCACGAGTCGGCCCAGGTGCAGGACGACGTCGAGACGGTCAACGGCGCGATCCGCCTCGCCGCCGGCAGCCGCATCGGCGGCGACGCCGAAACCGTCAACGGCACCATCACGGCGCGCCAGGCGGTGATCGGCGGCGACATCGAAACCGTCAACGGCAGCATCGAGTTGCTGGAAGGCAGCCGCGTCGAGGGCGGCATCCTGGTGCGCAAGCCGAAGTCCTCCTGGTCGCTCGGCAAGAGCGGCAAGCCCAGGGTGGTCATCGGTGCCGGCAGCGAAGTGCGCGGCGAGCTGGTGTTCGAGCGCGAGGTCGACCTGCGTGTCGACCCCAGCGCGCGGATCGGCGCGGTGCGCGGCGCGACGGTGCAGACGCTGGAAGTGGAAGCGCGCTGAAGTCCACGGCTGACGCGGGGACGGCCGGCCGACAGCGGCCGTCCATGGGTAGAATGCGGCCTCCATTCCATGCGGGGTGTCCCATGCGTCCGACCCTTTCTTCCGGCAAGTTGTCCGTCCTGGCGCTGGCGGCCGTGCTGGCCGCCGGTTGCCAGCGCAGCGAAGCGCCTGCCCCCGAGCAACCGACGCCGGCGGCCAACGCGCCCTCCGCGCAGGCGTTCGTCCCGGCCATCTCGTCCGAGGACTTCGCCCGCCACGTGAAGACGCTGGCCTCGGACGAATTCGAGGGCCGTGCACCGGGCAGCCATGGCGAACGGCTGACGGTCGACTACATCCAGGGCCAGTTCCAGCGCCTCGGCCTCAAGCCCGGCAACGGCGACAGCTACGTGCAGACCGTGCCGATGGTGCAGACCACGGCCGACCCGTCGACCGTGCTGCACATCCGTGACGCCCAAGGCGAATACCAACTGGCCTACGGCACCGACATGGTGATCGGCACCACCAGCGGCCAGCCGGAAGTCAGCGTCGCGGACAGCGAACTGGTGTTCATCGGCTATGGCGTCGACGCGCCGGAGGCGGACTGGAACGATTACGCCATCGATGTCGCCGGCAAGACCGTCGTCGTGCTGGTCAACGACCCCGGCTTCCACGTCGGCGACGAGGAGCTGTTTCAGGGCAAGCGGATGACCTGGTACGGGCGCTGGGTCTACAAGTTCGAGGAAGCCGCACGCAAGGGCGCGACCGGCGCGCTGATCATCCACGACACCGAGGGTGCCGGCTACGGCTGGGACGTGGTCTCCAACAGTTGGAGCGGGGCGCAGTTCGACCTGCCGGCCAGCGAGGATCCGGCACCGCGCCTGCCCTTGCAGGGCTGGCTGAGCGCCGACGCCGCCAACGCACTGTTCCAACGCGCCGGGCTTGATTTCGACGCCCTGCGCATCGCCGCCAACCAGCGCGGCTTCAAGCCGGTGCCGCTGAACGCACGAATGAGCGCCACGCTGAAGAGCGAGATTTCCAGCGGCCAGTCGGACAACGTGCTGGCCCTGCTGCCCGGCACCAGCCGGCCCGACGAAGTGGTCATCTACATGGGCCACTGGGACCACCTCGGCCGCAACCCGGAGCTGGAAGGCGACCAGATCTACAACGGTGCCATCGACAACGCCACCGGCATCGCCGGCATCCTGGAGATCGCCGAGATGCTGGTCCAGCAGCCGCCGCAGCGCTCGGTGCTGTTTCTGGCCGTGACGCTGGAGGAATCCGGCCTGCTCGGCTCCAAGTACTACGTCGCCCGGCCGTCCTTCCCGCTGGCGAAGACCGTCGGCGTGATCAACCTCGATGCGCTGAGCGTGGTCGGCCGCACCCGCGACTTCACCGTGATCGGCCACGGCAACTCCGAACTGGAAGACATCCTGCGCCCGATCGCCGAGCGCCAGAGCCGCATCCTGCGCGCCGAAAGCGGGCTGGAAAAGGGCTTCTACTACCGCTCCGACCACTTCAACTTCGCCAAGGCCGGCGTGCCGGCGCTATATGCCGGCGGCGGCGTCGACCACTTCGAAAAGGGCGAGGAATACGGCCTCGCCATGCAGGCCGAGTACACCCGCCTGCGCTACCACAAGCCGGCCGACGAGTTCGACCCGAACTGGGATCTGCGCGGCGTGGTGGAAGACTTGTCGGCGCTGTATCAGGTCGGCCGCGAACTGGCCGATGGCGACCAATGGCCCAACTGGTACGAGGGCAACGAGTTCCGCGCCATCCGCGACGCCTCGCGCGCCGAGTGATCTCCCGCGACAGCCTTTGACTCAAGCGCCCCGCCCGACGGGGCGCTTTCACAAATCCGGCAAGGCGCGTTCGATCAAGAGCGCGACCGGCACCGCTGCATCCAGCGCGCCGTAGGCCAGGCTGCGTCCCTCGCCCAGCCGGGCGCGGCAGAAAGCCTCGGCGATGGCATCGTTGCCGGACTGCAACAGCGCCGCCGCCTGCAACAGCAGCGCCATGCGTTCGAGCAGATGGCGACTGCGCGCTTCCAACGCCTCACGATCCTCCAGCGCACCGCGCAGCGCCGCCAGTTGGCGGTCGAAATCCGCCTGCATGCCGCGCGCCCGCGACAGCTCGTCGAACAGCACCTCGCGCGTCAGCGGCTCGCGCTCGAAGGCGCGCAGCACGTCCAGACACTGCACATTGCCGCTGCCCTCCCAGATCGAGTTCAGCGGTGCCTGCCGGTACAGCCGCGGCAGGATGTTTTCCTCCACGTAGCCGATGCCGCCGAGGCATTCCTGCGCCTCGTTGACGAAGGTCGGGGCGCGCTTGCAGACCCAGTATTTGCCGATGGCGGTGGCGACGCGGGCCAGCGCCGCCTCGCGCGGATCGCGCGCTGCCGCATCGACGGCGGCGGCAACGCGCAAGGTCAGCGCGACGGCGGCCTCGCTGTCCAGCGCCAGATCGGCCAGCACGTTGCGCATCAGCGGCTGGTCGATCAACAGGCGGCCGAAGGCACGCCGCTGGCGCACATGATGCAGCGCCTGCACCAGCGCCTGACGCATGCAGGCGGCGGAGCCGGTGATGCAGTCGAGCCGGGTCAGCGCGACCATTTCGAGGATGGTGGCGATGCCGCGCCCCTCGCTGCCGACCCGATGCGCCAGCGCGCCGTGGAACTCCACCTCGGCCGAGGCATTGCTCCAGTCGCCCAGCTTGTCCTTCAGGCGCTGGATGCGCACCGCGTTGAGGCTGCCATCGTCCAGCACGCGCGGCACGAGGAAGCAGCTCAGCCCACCCTCGGCCTGCGCCAGCACCAGATGCGCATCGCACATCGGTGCGGAAAAAAAGAACTTGTGGCCGACCAGTTCGAAACTGCCATCGGACTGGCGCAGCGCCCGCGTGGCATTGCTGCGCACGTCCGAGCCGCCCTGCTTCTCGGTCATCCCCATGCCCATGGTGCAGGCGGTCTTCTGCGCCGCCGGCAGCGTGCGCGGGTCGTACTCGCCGGCGGTCAGGCGCGAGACCCACTGCCCGGCGATGGCCGGCTCGTGGCGCAGGGTCGGGATGGCGGCGTGGGTCATCGTCAGCGGACAGGCGCTGCCGGCCTCCGGCTGGCTGTCCAGATACATCAGCGCGCTGCGCGCAACATGCGCGCCGGGACGGTCCTCGTGCTGCCAGGAAAAGGCATGCACCCCGGCCGCCATCGCATGGCGCATCACCGCGTGGTAAGCCGGATGGAACTCGACATCGTCGATACGCCGGCCGTGGCGGTCGAACAGATGCAGGATCGGCCGATGCCGATTGGCCAGCTCGCCCAACTCCATCAACTCCCCGCCGACCAACTCGCCGTGCACATCAAGCTGCGCCTGCGCCCAACCGCCGCCATGACGCTGCACCGCCTCGCGCAACGGCGCATCGGTGCGCCAGGCGTTGTACGCCGGCAACGGCAGCGGCTGGTTCAGCACCTCGTGGGTCGAGAATCGGGATTGAACGGACATGGCCGGCTTCCGCGCCGCAGTGGGAGGGATATCAATACCACCACGCGGCGTTCGGGTCGAAAAGATCGCCTCGCGCGTCGGTCTCATTCCGTGAGACGCCCGGGCTGCATGCTTCCTCTTCCGACACTTGCCTTACGGGATGAAAAGCGGACATCATGCCCGCAGCCGATCCCTTGAAGAGATGAACATGGTGAGGTTCTCGATGCCACAACTGGCCAGCGGATCGAAAGAAGATTTTTATCAGTTGCTGGACCGAGCCTGCACCCTGCACACCCAGCGGCGCGTGGCCGAAGCGCTGGATGTCGATGTGCGCACGGTACGGCGCTGGCAGGTCCGGGAGTCCGATCCGCCGTCCTACGTCTCCGACGCCATCCGACAGCGACTGTTGCCGTTGATCGAGGAGGCCGGCCCGTGCGACTTCCGCTTCATCGACCTGTTCGCCGGCATCGGCGGCATCCGCATGGCTTTCGAAGCGCAAGGCGGACGTTGCGTGTTCACCAGCGAATGGGACTCGTGGGCACAGAAAACCTATCTGGCCAACTTCCCCGCCTCGACGCACGTCTTGGCTGGCGACATCACTCAGGTCGACGAGCACGACATCCCCGATCACGATGTTCTGCTGGCCGGTTTCCCTTGTCAGCCCTTCAGCATTGCCGGCGTGTCCAAGAAGAACGCACTGGGCCACGCGCACGGCTTCGCCGACGAAACCCAGGGCACCTTGTTCTTCGACGTGGCACGCATCATCGCCGCCAAGCGCCCGGCCGCCTTCCTGCTGGAGAACGTCAAGAATCTGCGCAGCCACGACAAGGGCAACACCTTCCGCGTCATCAACAAGGTGCTGGAAGACCTCGGCTATCACATCAAGTCGGAAGTGGTGAACGGCGCGCACTTCGTGCCGCAGAACCGCGAACGCATCCTCATCGTCGGCTTCCGCGAGCCGACCGACTTCAGCTTCGACGACATCCGCTTGCCTGAGCACAAGCCGACCCTGGCAAGCATCCTTCACCCGCAGGACGGCAGCGAAGCACCCGAAGCGCATTACACCGTCGGCCCCAAGGCCAAGGTCGATGCCCGCTACACGCTTACGCCCAAGCTATGGGCCTATTTGCAGGCGTATGCCAAGAAGCATCGCGCAGCCGGCAACGGCTTCGGCTTCGGGCTGGTCGATGGCTACGGCGTGGCGCGCACGTTGTCCGCACGCTACTACAAGGACGGCTCGGAAATCCTTGTCTCGCAGGGCGCGCGAAAGAACCCGCGTCGCCTCACCCCACGCGAATGCGCGCGCCTGATGGGCTTCCCGGACGATTTCCGGATACCTGTCAGCGACACGCAGGCGTACAAGCAGTTCGGCAACAGCGTGGTCGCGCCGGTCATGCAAGAGGTTGCACGCGTGATGAAACCGCGTATCCTGGAGTTGATTGACCCGGAACTGGCCAAGCAAAAATCTCTACTGGCCGCATGATGGAGACGACAATGAACACCTCACGTATCCCCGCTTACGATCAAAACAATCCGGACGGCATGACGATATGGTTTGCGGAAATGGCAAGCCGCGATCTGCTTTTCCACCCTGAGGACGATCCAGAAAGCATCATCAAACTGTCCGATGGCACATCACTTTTCACCCAAGCTGAATGCGACGATGCGCGCAAGATTCTGACGAGCATGTTCGCCAAGCATGGTGATGGTGTGATTAAGGCTTGCTACCCGATTTTCATGCGCAAAGCAAATTGCCTGCACGCCTTGGATGCCTGATGGCAGACATAGTGGACTCAGCCACACGCAGCCGGATGATGTCCGGCATACGTGGCAAGAACACTCGTCCGGAACTGGTCGTTCGCAGCTTCTTGCATCGTGCGGGGCTGCGTTTTAGGTTGCATCCAAAGCTGCCCGGCAAGCCTGATTTGATTCTACCAAAATACCACACGGCAATTTTCGTGCATGGCTGTTTCTGGCACCGACACGAAGGTTGTCGCTACGCTACAACGCCAGCAAGCAATGCTGTATTTTGGGAGAAAAAATTCACGGCCAATGTTAACCGTGACAGCACAGTAAGGCAGCGGCTGAAAGAAGTTGGTTGGCGCGTTTTAGTGATTTGGTCCTGCGAGTTGAGCGAGCACTATCTAGCCAATGTCGTTAATACAATTAAAAAAAGCATGGCAAGGGAGAATGAACAATGACACGTGGCTATCTTTCCGAGTACTTCGTTGGAGTAGCGATCAAGCGGCTTTCTGCTGTGGAGGCAGACAGGACACGCTCCAACCAGCACGAGTACAACGCGACTCGGGAAATGCTGGCCTTCATGGGGCGGCCTTCCACACGTACTCGACTGCCGACCCGATTCATTTATCTGGATAGCAAGACCGACGAGCCGATCATCGAAGACGCTTTCCTGACCCTCTACGATAGCCGTGAGAACCAACCACACCGGTCTGCCGAGTACCGCTTTTATTTTCCAACATCACAGGTGTCCGAAAAAGCTGGCCAAGGTGATCTGCTTCTGATTGGCAAAAAGCATGATGGTAATTTATTAGTTGTGATCGCTGGCAGTGGCTCTAGCGCCGCTAATCAGATCAAATGGCTGTTTGGCTTCACGAGTGATAATACCGAGATTTTTTCTGTTCGCTCGGAATTGGATGACGAGCAGTATCGCATCGGCTTTGCCGCGAGCGTCATCCTTGAGAGTATCGGAGTCGAGGTAGAGAAGCGGGAGGAAAATTATCTGGACTCCATGCTTTCCAAGTTTGGTGGTGGTTTCCCGAAAACACGGGAATTCTCGGCATACGCCCGCGAAACAGTCGGTAACATTGATCCGCGAGAAGATCCTGATGCGGCCTTCGTAGCTTGGATGGATCGTGAAGACAGCTTGTTTCGCGCACTGGAGCGTCACCTTGTAAGTGCGCGGTTGGATGAGGGGTTCTCAGGTGACACGGTTGATGATTTCATAAAATTTTCTCTCTCCGTGCATCAGCGTCGCAAGAGTCGTGTCGGTTACGCATTGGAGAATCACCTGAAATTTATCTTTTCAGAAATTGGTATCCGTTATAAGCATGGAGCCATTACCGAGAATAAAACCAAACCAGACTTTATTTTTCCCGGTCAAGACGAATATAATGATATCAATTTCGACACATCGAAACTTTCAATGTTGGCTGTGAAAAGCACCTGTAAGGATCGCTGGCGTCAAGCTTTGGCTGAGGCTGATCGAATCGACGAAAAACACCTGCTTACCTTAGAGGCAGGTATCAGTGTGAACCAAACCAACGAGATGCAGGCAAAAAAGCTGCAACTGGTCCTGCCGCGTAGTCTGCATTCGAGCTACAGCCCAGAGCAGCAGGCGTGGCTCTACGACATCGAACAGTTCACGCAGCTTGTTCGGGAGCGTCAGTCTTGGCCGTGAAGGAAGCTCTGAACGAGTTAAATAGCCTTGCCCGAACGCGCAACTGCACGCACATCCGCGAGCCGGTGAACATCATTTCGGCCTGTAAACCGGCTGATCGAGGCGGGTGACCGGATGAGGAGCAGACGAAGCACGGCAGACCCGATTCTGCCGCGACGTTCCGTGTGGACTCACGGTTCGGCGGGGAAGGTCACGTCCTGATAGATGTCCGCCAACGAGATTGGCGTGTCCAGACAGGGCAGCATGATTTCGCCTTGTTCGATTTCCTGCACGCGCCAGCCGTTGTCGCGGCGATACAGTTCCGCCCGCATGATGTCCTGTTCCACCAGCAGGTAGCCTTGCAGGCTGGGCAGGGTCTGGTAGGCCAAGAGCTTTTCCCGGCGGTCCACGCGGGCGGTGGATTCGGACAGCACTTCCACCAGCAGGCAGGGGGCGCGTCGGAAGTACGTTTCCCGGTCTTGCGGGTCGCAGGAGAGGAGCAGGTCGGGGTGGTAGAAGCTGGTCTTGTCGGCGATGTCGACGCGGACTTTCATGTCCGCGATGAACAACTGGCAGCCTTTGCGCCGGGCGGCGGGCATCAAGGCATAGGCCAGGGCACTGGCGATCAGTCCGTGTCGATCGCTGGCACCGGTCATGGCATAGACCTGGCCGTCGATGTAGTCGTGGCGCTGTTCGCCATCGGCCTCGCCAGCCAGATAGTCTTCGATGCTGATGAAGGGTCTGCGGGCCAGTACGGACATGGCCGGCTCCGTTGGGATGGTGGGTGCAAGTCTAGCCCGGATATTTCGTGGTGCGTGAGGAGCGCAGTCCTTCGCTTGCGACGAGCCTGTCCCGGATTTGATCCGGGAGGAACGTGGCGAAGCCGCGTGCTGCGGGCGCTGCCGCAAGGGAAGATCAGCGCTACGGCATTCTCAATCGGCGCACTCGCTTCGGAGTGCGGGCTTCCGCCTCAGGCCCAAAGCAGCCCCATTTCCAGTTCGATGGCGTCGAAGGGCGGTATGCGCACGCGGTCGTCCTCGGCATGGCTGGCGATCAGCAGCCAGTGCTGGTCGCGGCGTTCATAGGCTTCCAATGTGCGCCGGACGGTGGCGATCAGCGCGGAACGTGATTGCCGACCCTCGGCTTGGCAGCGCACCGCCCGGCGTGCTCAGGGCGTCGGCGCGGTGCGTTTGCCGAACACGGCGATGCCCTTGAGCAGGGCGAGCGCTTCACGCACGGCGTAGTCCTCTTCCTGCGCCGCCGGGCCGCCCTCGGCGTCGCTGTCGGTGGATTCGGCGTCCAGATGACCGGGCAGGTCGCGCTCGCGCAGGCGCGGCGGGCGGTCGCCGCTGCGGCGCAACACCAGATCCTCGGCCAGTGCGATGTCCGGCTTCAGGCCGCTGGCCTGGATGGAGCCGCCGTCGGGCGTGTAGTAGCGGGCGGTGGTGAGCTTGAGCGAGTCGCCGTTGTCCAGCGGCAGCACGGTCTGCACCGAGCCCTTGCCGAAGGTCGGGCTGCCCATCACCACGGCGCGGCGATGGTCCTGCAGGGCAGCGGCCAGCACTTCGGCCGCCGAGGCGGTGCCGGCGTCGACCAGGGCGACGATCGGCGCGCCGCCCAGCACGTCGCCGCGACGGGCGCGCAGTTCCGCCACCGAGTACGGCAGGCGGCCACGGGTGGAGACGATCACGCCGCTGTCGAGGAACACGTCGGCGGCTTCGACCGCGCTGTTGAGCAGGCCGCCGGGGTTGCTGCGCAGGTCGAGCACGAGGCCCTTGAGCGCGCCGTCCTTGCCCAGTTGGGTCAGCTTGGCGGCGGTTTCCCGGCCGGTGTCGGCCTGGAAGTGGCTGATCCGCAGATAGCCGAAACCGGGCTCCAGAAGGCGCACGCGGACGCTGGCGACGCGGATGGTCTCGCGCACCAGGTCGAGCTTCAGCGGCTCGCTTTCGCCCTCGCGCACCAGGGTCAGGGCGACCGTGCTGCCGGGCGCGCCGCGCAGGGCGTCGATGGCGGTGTCGGCGTTGTCGGCGGTGATCGCCTCGCCGTCGATCTCGACGATCACGTCGCCGGGGCGGATGCCGGCGCGGGCGGCGGGGGTGTCGTCGATCGGTGCCACCACCATCAGGCTGCGATCAGGGCGCTGTACCACTTCCAGCCCGAGGCCGTCGTAGGCACCGCTGCTCTGCTCGTCGAGGCTGCGCGCCTGCTCGGCGTCGAGGTAGCCGCTGTGCGGGTCGAGATCGGCCAACAGGCCGCGAATGGCGGCGCGCATCAGGGTGGCGTCGTCGATGGGATCGACATAGGCCTGCTTGACGGCACGGAACACCGAGACGAAGCGGCGGATTTCGTCGATGCCGACGCGCTCGATGACGGCGTCGTCCTGTGCATCGGCGGGCGGCGCGTCCTCGGCGCGGGCGGCAAAGGAGGCGAGGAGGACGGCGAGAAGGAGAAGGCGGAAGGCGTGCATGGGAGGATTATCCGCCAAAGCCGCGCCAACGGGGCATCCGGCGGCGGAAGGGCGGTGCCGCTGGCGTATGCTCTGCCACGGCGTGGACGGAAATCGGAGCGGAAATGGAAGCGTTGCAGGGGCGGCCACCGCACACCGGCGTCGGCAGCGCGGAGGGCGCGTTCCTGCTGGCGCTGGTCGGCGCGGCGCTGCTCTGGTCGGGCATCGCGCCCAATGATCGGCTGACCTGGCTGATGGAGATCATTTGGGTGCTGGCGGCGATTCCGCTGCTGCTGGCGACGCGCCGGCGCTTTCCGCTGACCCGGCTGCTGTATTGGCTGATCGCCCTGCACTGCCTGATCCTGATCTACGGTGCCAAATACACCTACGCGCTGACCCCGCTCGGCGACTGGCTGCGCGACACCTTCGATCTGACGCGCAACAACTACGACCGCATCGGCCATCTGGCGCAGGGTTTCATCCCCGCCATCCTCGCCCGCGAGCTGCTGCTGCGGCTGACCCCGCTGCGGCGCGGCGGGTGGCTGTTCTATCTGGTCTGCGCCGCCTGCCTGTCGTTCAGCGCCTTCTTCGAACTGATCGAATGGTGGGCGGCGCTGCTGATGGGCGGCGACGCCGACGCCTACCTCGCCACCCAGGGCGATGTCTGGGACACGCAATGGGACATGTTCTGCGCCCTGGTCGGCGCGCTGACGGCGCAACTCGCGCTTTCGCGCCTGCATGACCGCCAACTCGGCCTGACCACACCACGATGACCCGCAGGGAAGAACCATGACCCATTCGCTCGCCCATCGCGGCGCGGTGCTGCTGCGCGACGGCTTCGCCGATTACCACGCGCGCTTCGCCCTCGTCACCCAGCGCGCGCGCAAGCGTTTCGAGCAGCGTGACTGGGCCGGTGCCCGCGCCGACGCGGTCGAGCGCATCGAACTGTACGACCGCTGCGTCGCCGAAACATCCACCCAGTTGCGCGGCACGCTGGGCGAGCGCGCCCACGACCACGAACTGTGGTGCGCGATCCGCAACGGCTACGCCGGGCTGGTCGCGCCGCTGATCGACCAGGAGCTGTACAAGACCTACTTCAACACGCTGAGCCGGCGCTTCCACAAGACCCGCGGCGTCGATGCCGAGATCGAGTTCGTCGCACTGGACATCGAGCCGACCGACCGCATCACCCATCCGGTCAGCCACCATGCCTACGTGGTGGCCGGGCCGCTGCGCGCGCTGTGCCGGCGCTTGCTGGACGACTTCGTGTTCTCCGTGCCGTATGAGGATGCCGACCAGTGCGCCGCCCGCATCGCCGCGGCGCTGGTCACGCAACTGGCCGACTGGGGTGAGAGCCCGGTGAAAAGCATGGAACTGCTCGACACCGTGTTCTACCGCGAGCGCCGCGCCTACCTGATCGGCCGGGTGTTCGGCGAGGATCGCTACGCGCCCTGCGTGATCGCCCTGGTCAACACCGAGGGCGGCCTGCGCGCTGACGCCGTGCTGACCCGGCGCGAGCGTCTGGCGGTGCTGTTCGGCTACACGCGCAGCTATTTCCACGCCGACCTGTCCACCGTGGGCGACGCCGTGGTGTTCCTGCGCAGCCTGTTGCCGGCCAAGCCGCTGGACGAGATCTACACCATCCTCGGCCGCGCCAAGCAGGGCAAGACCGAGCGCTACCGCCACTTCTTCCGCCACCTCGGCGCGCGCCCGGGCGAGCGCTTCGTGCATGCCGACGGCGAGCGCGGCATGGTGATGCTGGTGTTCACCCTGCCCTCCTATCCGCTGGTGTTCAAGCTGATCCGCGACAAGTTCGCGTTTCCGAAAAACATGGCCCGCGACGAGGTGCAGGCCAAGTACCGGCTGGTGTTCCACCACGACCGCGTCGGCCGGCTGGTCGATGCGCAGGAGTTCCGCCACCTGCGTTTTTCCAAGCGCCAGTTCGACCCGCTGCTGCTGGAGGAACTGCTGCAGGGCTGTCGCGAATCGGTGATGGAGGATGGCGACGATCTGGTCGTCACCCATTGCTACATCGAGCGCCGCCTGCGCCCGCTGAACCTGTACGTGAAGGAGGTCGCCGAGGCCGAGGCGATCCGCGCCGTGCTCGACTACGGCCAGTCGATCAAGGATCTGGCGCGCAGCAACATCTTTCCCGGCGACCTGTTGCTGAAGAACTTCGGCATCTCGCGCACCGGCCGCGCCATCTTCTACGACTACGACGAACTGTGCCTGGTCACCGAATGCCGCTTCCGCGCCCTGCCCAGCGCCCGCCACGACGACGAGGAAATGCACCACGGGGCGTGGTTCCACGTCGATGACAACGACGTGTTTCCCGAACAGTTTCCGCGCTTTCTCGGCCTCACCGACGGCCAGCGCGAGGCGCTGCTCGCCGCGCACGGGGAAATCTTCGACGTGCGCTGGTGGCTGGACGTGCAGGAGCGCCTGCGCGGCGGCGGCTACGCCGACGTGCCGCCCTACCCGGATCGAGAACGCCTCGCCCTGCAACAGGTGATCGACGACGCTGTGCTAGATTCGCCGGCCTGTCCCGTACCGGAGTCCGACGGATGAAACGCAGCACGCTGTCCCTCGCCCTTGTCCTGGTCCTCGCCGCCTGTGGCGGCCAGCCGCCCAGCGCCCCCGCCGAGCCCGTCGCGCCGGAACCGCCGCCGCCACCGGCGATGCAGGAAGCACCGACAGCCTCGGCGCTGGAACAGGCCATCGCCGGCGACTGGCGCACGCCGGAGTTCGTCGCCCGCGACGCCCATCGCCATCCGCAGGAGACGCTGGCGTTCTTCGGCATCGACGCCGACAGCCGGGTCGTCGAAATCACCCCCGGCGGTGGCTGGTACGCCGAAATCCTCGCTCCGCTGGTCAGGGAATCCGGCCGTTACATCGGCGCGGTGATCGACGAGAACGCGGTCGACAACGAGCGCAGCAAGGCCTATTACGCGCGCACCAATCAGGCCCTGCGCGACAAGTTCGCCGCCGCGCCGGAAGTGTTCGGCGCGGCCGAACTGGTCGGCGTCGACCCGCTGGCCCCGGTGTTCGCCGAGCCGGGCAGCGTCGATGCCGTGCTGACCTTCCGCAATGTCCACAATTGGCTCGGCACGGCCGGTCAGGCGGAAGCCATGTTCGCCGGCTTCTTCGCCGCGCTGGAGCCCGGTGGCGTGCTCGGCGTGGTCGAGCATCGCGCCGCCGGCGAACTGCCCGACGGCGACCGCAGCGGCTACGTCAGCGAGGCGCGGGTCATCGCCCTGGCCGAGGCCGCCGGCTTCGTGCTCGACGCCTCCAGCGAGATCAACGCCAACCCGGCCGACAGCAAGGACCATCCGAACGGCGTCTGGACCCTGCCGCCCTCGCTCAACGTGCCCGAAGGCGAGGACGCCGAAAAGTACCGCGCCATCGGCGAATCCGACCGCATGACCCTGCGCTTCCGCAAACCCGCCGAAGGCTGAGCAGGCGGGATGGACAACCGGGCGGCGGCACCGCAAGCCGCCGCCCGCTGCCGCCGGACAACGCGGCAACCCGAAACGCTCAGCGCTGGAACAGGTTGCGCCTGGTCTCCTCGCTCATCTCCGCCGGCTGGTTGAAGCGCTCCTTGACCGCATAGGCGCGCTGCACCGAGGGCCGTTGCCGCAAGGCCTCGTGCCAGCGCCGCAGGTTGGGATAGTCGGCCAGATCGATGTGATGCCAGTCGTGGGCATCGGCCCAGGGATGACAGGCCATGTCGGCGATGGAGTAACCCTCGCCGTCGATGAAGTCGCGGCCCTCCAGGCGGCGCTCCAGCACGCCGTACAAACGCGCGGTCTCGCGCTGGTAGCGTTCGATGGCGTAGGCGATCTTGTCCGGCGCGTAGCGGCTGAAATGATGGTTCTGGCCGAGCATCGGGCCATAGCCGCCGACCTGCCAGAACAGCCACTCCAGCACCGTCTTGCGTCGCCGCGGATCGGCCGGCAGGAAGCGCCCGGTCTTTTCCGCCAAGTAGATCAGGATCGCGCCGGACTCGAACACGCTGATCGGCTCGCCGCCATCGGCCGGGGCATGGTCGACGATGGCCGGCATCCGGTTGTTGGGCGAGATGGCGAGGAACTCCGGCTTGAACTGGTCGCCTGTGCCGATGTTGACCGGCACGATGCGGTAATCCAGCCCGGCCTCTTCCAGAAACAGGGTGATCTTGTGGCCGTTGGGCGTGGGCCAGTAATGCAGTTCGATCATGGCGAGAAATCCGTGGTTGCGCGTATCCTCGCCAGCCTAGCACGGGGGACGGGAGCGATCCGATGGCACAACGCAGGGTGCTGATCACCGGTGCCGGCAGCGGCCTGGGACTGGCACTGGCGCAGCGCTACGCGGCGCGCGGCGACCGCGTCGCCTGCATCGATCTGCACGGCGACCGCGCCGAGGCCGCCTGCGCCGGGCTTGCCGGCGAGGGCCATCTGGCGCACGGCGCGGATGTCGGCAGCGATGAATCCATGGCTGCGCTGGCGCAGGACGTGCATTCGCAATGGGGCGCGCCGGACGTGCTGGTCAACAACGCCGGCATCGCCAGCGGCGGCGGCCTGCTCGACGCCGGCATGGACGAGTGGCGGCGAGTGCTGGAGATCAACCTGCTAGGCGTGGTGCGCGGCTGCCGCGCCTTCCTGCCGGCCATGGTCGAGCGCGGTGCCGGCCAGGTGATCAATGTCGCCAGCTTCGCCGCCCTCGCCGGTGCGCCCAACATCATGAGCTACGGCGTCTCCAAGGCCGGCGTGCTGGCGCTGTCCGAGCAGTTGCGCGCCGAGATGCAGCCGCATGGCGTGCGGGTCAGCGTGATCTGCCCGGCCTTCTTCCGCACCAACCTGTTGCAGAACTGGGTCGGCAGCGCGCAGATGCGCCCGTTCGCGGAACGGATGATGGCGCTGTCCGACGATCCACTGGAGCGCGTCGCCGACGCCTGCCTCGCCGGCGTCGAACGCGGCGATTTCCTGATCCTCCCGACCCGCCGCGAGCCACTGCGCTGGCGCATCAAACGCTGGTTTCCGGAACTGTATTTCCGCAGCCTGATGAAGGGCGTTGCCCGCGCAACGCGGCGATAGGTTTTCCGGCTCAACGCGGATCGACGCGGGTGATTCGAGCCCGTGTTTTGCCGGCCCGTTGCTCGTGTACACCTCGCCCTTGAATCACCGCACCCGTTCGCGCTGAGGTATCGAAGCGTATGCCAAGCGTCAACAAGTAGCCCGGATCTTTCGACCAGCTCAGAACAAGTACGCCCATGGTGTATTGAAGCGTCCAGGCATGCGCTTCGATACCTCAGCGCGAACGGGTGCGGTGGTTTCAAGCTTTTCAGCGCGAACGGGTGCGCGGTAATTTGAAGCCTCTGTCGGCTCCACCGCTTCGCGGTTTGAGCCGACCTACCCGAAACCGGCTCGGCTCTTGCTCTTCGCTCCCACCGCCCGCCATCGCGCCGAGCAACGCAGCCGGCTTCGGGGAGAAGGCGCGAATGTTCGAGGCCATGGATGGCCGAGTTTGCGCCGGCCCGAAGCTGGCGGGTAGCGGAGGGCACCGTTGCCGCGTAGCGGCAACGGCGCGATGCTCGGGTCGCCTTCTCTGCCTACTTTCTCTTGGCGACTCAAGAGAAAGCAGGTCGTCCGCCGCCGAGGCAGACGAAACCCTGGCGACACCGCAAAGTCAGGCGAGAGAAGCCAATCACGAACCCCCAATCCCCAACCACTCACACCTCGGTCGGATTGATCTTCTCCGGATCGAGCTTGTATTCCTTGATCGCCCGCGCCACGTCCTTGGCGTTCATCGTGCCCTCGGCGGCGAGGGCGGCGATAGCGGCGTGGGCAATGTAGTAGCGGTCCACCTCGAAGAAACGACGCAGGTTGGCGCGGGTGTCGGAACGGCCGAAGCCGTCGGTGCCGAGCACGCTGTAGCGCATCGGGACGAAGGCGCGGATCTGGTCCGGATACTGGCGCACGTAGTCGGTGGCGGCGATGGCCGGGCCGCTGCGGCCGCTCAGGCACTTGGCGACGTGGCTCTGTCGCGGCGTCCTGGCTTCCGGGTTGAGGCGGTTCCAGCGCTCGACATCGAAGCCGTCGCGACGCAGTTCGGTGAAGCTGGGGCAGGACCAGATGTCGGCACGGACGCCGAAATCCTTTTCCAGCAGGTCGGCGGCGGCGATCACTTCGCGCAGGATGGTGCCCGAGCCGAGCAGTTGCACGCAGGGCGAATTGCTCCTGCTCCGGCCCTTTGCTTTGGACGCATCCCGAATGCCGAGACCGGAGTCCTTCAACAGGTACATGCCGCGAATGATGTCCTCTTCCGCGCCGGCCGGCATTTCCGGGTGCGCGTAGTTCTCGTTCATCAAGGTCAGGTAATAGAACTCGTCGACCTGCTCGGCGAGCATGCGCTGCATGCCGTGTTGCAGGATGACGGCGACCTCGTAGCCGAAGGTCGGATCGTAGGGCCGGCAGTTGGGGATGGCACCGGCCAGCAGGTGGCTGTGGCCGTCCTCGTGCTGCAGGCCTTCGCCGTTGAGCGTGGTGCGGCCGGCGGTGGCGCCGAGCAGGAAGCCGCGCGCGCGCATGTCGCCGGCCAGCCAGGTCAGGTCGCCGACGCGCTGGAAGCCGAACATCGAGTAGAAGATGAAGAACGGCAGCATCGGCAGGTTGTTGGTGCTGTAACTGGTCGCCGCGGCCAGCCAGGAGGAGAACGCGCCGGCCTCGGTGATGCCTTCCTGCAACACCTGTCCGGATTGATCCTCGCGGTAGTACATCAACTGGTCGGCGTCGACCGGCTTGTACTTCTGCCCGAACGGGGCGTAGATGCCGATCTGCCGGAACAGGCCCTCCATGCCGAAGGTGCGCGCCTCGTCGGCGACGATCGGCACGCTGCGCGGGCCGACCTGCTTGTCGCGCAAGATCAGGTTGAGCGCCTGCACGAAGGCCATGGTGGTGCTGATCTCGCGCTCGCCGGTGGACTTGAGCAGGCGCTCGAACACCGACAGCGCCGGCGTGGTGAACGACTCGTCGGCCTTCGCCCGGCGCTGCGGCAGCGGGCCGCCGAGCGCGCTGCGGCGCGACTTCAGGTACTGCACCTCGGGCGAGTCCTCGCCGGGGTGGTAGAACGGCACGCTGGGCAGTTGTTCGTCGCTGATCGGGATGTTGAAGCGGTCGCGGAAGTCGCGCACTGCGGCGTCATCCAGCTTCTTGGTCTGGTGGGTCGGGTTGAGCGATTCGCCGGCCTTGCCCATGCCGTAGCCCTTCACCGTCTTGGCCAGGATCACGGTCGGCATGTCCTTGGTCCGCACCGCCTGGTGGTAGGCGGCGTAGACCTTGTGCGGGTCGTGGCCGCCGCGGTTCAGACGCCAGATGTCGTCATCGGACAGGTTGGCGACCAGGGCGGCGGTCTCCGGCGTCTTGCCGAAGAAATGCTCGCGCGTGTAGGCACCGCCGAAGGCCTTGCAGTTCTGGTACTCGCCGTCGACGGTGTCCATCATCACCTGGCGCAGCTTGCCGGAGGTGTCGCGGGCCAGCAGCGGGTCCCAGTAGCTGCCCCAGATCAGTTTGATGACGTTCCAGCCGCCGCCACGGAACACGCCTTCCAGTTCCTGGATGATCTTGCCGTTGCCGCGCACCGGGCCGTCGAGGCGTTGCAGGTTGCAGTTGATGACGAAGACCAGGTTGTCGAGGCCCTCGCGGCCGGCGAGGGAGATCGCGCCGAGGCTTTCCGGCTCGTCGCACTCGCCGTCGCCCATGAAGCACCAGATCTTGCGGTCGGTCTTCGGCATCAGGCCGCGGTTTTCCAGGTACTTCCAGAACCGCGCCTGATAGATCGCGCTGATCGGGCCAAGGCCCATCGACACCGTCGGCGTCTGCCAGAAGTCCGGCATCAGCCAGGGATGCGGGTAGGAGCTGATGCCGCGTCCGTCCACCTCCATGCGGAAGTGGTCGAGCTGATCGTTGCTGAGCCGGCCTTCGAGGAAGGCGCGGGCGTAGACGCCGGGCGAGGAATGGCCCTGGATGTACAGCAGGTCGCCGGGGTGGTCTTCGGACGGGGCGCGCCAGAAGTGGTTGAAGCCGACGTCGTACAGCGTCGCCGAGCTGGCGAAGCTGGCGATGTGGCCGCCGAGGTCGCCGGGGCGGCGGTTGGTGCGCACCACCATCGCCATCGCGTTCCAGCGGATCAGGGTGCGGATGCGCCATTCCAGGCCGGCGTCGCCGGGCGACTTGGCCTCCAGATGGGCCGGGATGGTGTTGACGTACTCGGTGGTCGGCGAAAACGGCAGGTAGGCCCCGGCGCGGCGGGTGACCTCCACCATGCGCTGCAGCAACTGGTGCGCGCGTTCCGGGCCTTCGCGGTCGATCACCGCGCGCAGCGCGTCGATCCATTCCTGGGTTTCGGCCGGATCAATGTCCGTCTGCGGCGTGTTGCTCATCACCATCCTCCCGTGGGCATAACCCGACGCCGGCGCGCATTGGCTGGGGCGCGCTCTGGCATTCGGAAAAGGGAAGTCTAGCGCAGGCCGACGACCGCACGCTGCCGTATCGCGGCGGCTCAGGACGAATGCGCGCCGCGCAGGCGCTCGGCGACGGCGAATTCCAGGCCGCCGCGCGGGTCGGCGCGGAAATCGCGCAGGCAGTCGCGATCCCAGTCGGCGGCGATGCGGCCATCCAGCAGCAGCACGGCGCGGTCGAGGAAGCGCTCGGCCACTTCCAGTCCATGTGTGGCCAGCAGCACGGCGCTGCCGGCGTCGGCACGCTGGCGCAGTTCGTCCTTCAGCGCGCGGGCAGCGAGCGGATCGAGGCCGTTCAGCGCCTCGTCCAGCAACAGCAGGGGCGGCCGGCCGATCAGCGCCTGCACGATGGCCAGTTTCTGCCGCGTGCCCAGCGAACAGGCGTGCACGGGATGGTCCAGCCAGGGCGCGAAACCGAGCCGCTCGGCCAGTGCCCAGCTCTGTTCCAACCCGTCGCGCTGGCCGCGCAGATCGGCCACCAGTTCGATGCACTGGCGGCCGCTGAGCAGGGCCGGCAGGCGCTCCGGCGCCACGGCGACGCCGAGCGCGGCGCGGGCGGCCAGCGGATCGGCGTCGAGATCGATCCCGGCGATGCGCACGCTGCCACCATCGCGGCGCTGGGTGCCGGCGATGACCTGCATCAGGCTGCTCTTGCCGGCACCATTGGGGCCGATCAGGCCGACCAGTTCGCCGCCCTGCAGGCGCAGGTCGACGCCGCGCAGCACATGGTTCGGCCCATGCCGCAGGTGGATCGCCGACAGCTCCAGTGCCGCCGTCATGGCGCGGGAATACCGGTCGTCAGGGCGCGTCGCCCCAGCCAGCCCAGTTGCGTCAGCCACAACGGCAGCGCCAGCGGCGGCAGCGCCTGGGCGACGGCGAGCAGCACGCTGGCATGGATCAGCATGGCCAAGGCGATGCGGCGCGGCTGTGCCCGATGCGCCATCACGCAGGCCAGATGCAGCAGGGCGAGGGCGAAGGTCGGCAGCAGCAACAGCCAGGCCAGCGTTGCATGGTCGGCCAGCACGCAGGCGAGCGCGGCCAGCGCGCAGCTCGCGCCGAGCAAGCCCAGCGGGACGACGCCGAGTCGCGGCAGCCAGCGTCGGGCCGGCAGTGGCTGCTCGGCCAGCCAGCGCTGCGCCTGCACGATCACGCCGACGCTGCGCTGCCAGCCGGCCAGCGTCGCCAGCACCATCAGCAGGATCAGCGCCGGCAGGATCATCCACAGGCCACCACGCGGAACCAGCACGGTGGCGAGGGCAAGCAGGATGGCCAGACGTCTGGGTGCCAGCGCGGCGCTCAGTTCGATCAGTTGCCAGCGCCACGGGCGGCCCGCGCCACGCTGTACGAACGGCGTTTCACGCAGCTTGCGGCGGACTTTCGGCCGCCGCTCGACATCCGCCGCAAGCTGCCCGACCAGCGCGCCGGCCAGCAATGCGGCCAAGGCCGGCGGCAGGCTGGCAGGCAATCCGGCAAGCAGCAGGACGATGCCGGTCAGTGCCGCCTGCAGCGCCCAGTGCAGCGCCGCATCGCGCCAGCGTCGACGCCGGCGCACCGGCGATGACACCGGCTGCGCGGCCAGCCAGTCGCGCGCCCATTGTCGACGCTGGCGACGGCGCTGGCGGTAATGCGCGCTACCGGCCAGCAGGGCCAGCGCCAACAGGCCGGCCAGCGGCCCTTGATCGGACAGCACGCCCAGCGCGGCGGCCAGGTTGTCGCGCTGGCTGAGCAGCAGCGCGCCGAGCAGCAGCGCCGCCAGCCCCAGCGCCGCGCCCAGAAACGCCGCTTCGCCCGGCCGCGCCCGCCACCCCATCAGGCGATTGCGCCAGAGCAGCGCCCGCACGGCGGAATGGGGATCGAAGTCGGCACGTGCGCTCATGGGCGATGCAGACTGCGCGAATCGGCCCGAGTTCCGCCGCGCCGCGCGGCGACGGTCGCCAAGGCGCATGCTGGCGGTCAAAATGGCCGGCCGTTCCTGCCCGCTTTCCGCATGCTCAGCCTGCCGCCGCTGGCGCTGTACATCCACATCCCCTGGTGCGTCCGCAAATGCCCGTACTGCGATTTCAATTCGCATGCGCAGAAGGGTGCGCTGGCGCAGGACGAATACGTCGCCGCCTTGCTGCGCGACCTGGAACAGGACCTGCCGCGCGTCTGGGGTCGGCCGGTCAGTTCGATCTTCTTCGGCGGCGGCACGCCCTCGCTGTTCGACGCCGCCCATATCGGCGCGATCCTCGATGGCGTGGCGGCGCGGCTGTCGCTGTATCCGGGTCTGGAAGTGACGTTGGAAACCAACCCCGGCACGGTCGAGCACGACCGCTTTGAAGCCTACCGCGCCGCCGGCGTCAACCGGCTGAGCTTCGGCGTGCAGAGCTTCGACGACGGCTGCCTGGCGCGGCTCGGACGCATCCACGACAGCGCCCAGGCCGAGCGCGCCATCCGCCTGGCGCAGGACGCCGGCTTCGACAACATCAACCTCGACCTGATGTACGCCCTGCCGCAGCAATCGCTGGCGATGGCGCTGGACGATGTCGAGCGCGCCATCGCCCTGCAACCGGCGCACGTCAGCCATTACCAGCTCACCCTGGAGCCGAACACGCTGTTCCACGCCCGCCCGCCGGCGGGGCTGCCCGACGAGGACGGTGCCTGGGACATGCAGGAGGCCTGTCAGGCCGTGCTGGCGGAGGCCGGTTTTGCGCAGTACGAGGTCTCCGCCTACGCCCGCGCCGAACGGCAGTGCGCGCACAATCTCAATTACTGGCGCTTCGGCGACTACCTCGGCATCGGTGCCGGTGCCCACGGCAAGCTCACACAGCCGGCCGAAGACAGCATCCTGAGACGCTGGAAGGTGAAGCATCCACAAGCCTATCTGGACAGCGCCGGCACGCTGGCCAGTCTCGGCGGCGACGAATGGATCGCTGCCGCGCAGCGCCCGTTCGAATACATGCTCAACGTCCTGCGCCTGCGCGAAGGCTTTGCGCTGGACGATTTCGAGCGCCGCACCGGCCTCGCGCGCGCCGCCATCGCCGCGCCGCTGGCCGCCGCGCAGGGCCACGGCTGGCTGGAGTCGCCCGCGCCCGACCGATTCCGTCCGAGCGAACTCGGCCAGCGCTTCCTCAACGACCTGATCGCGCTGTTCCTGCCCGAGGACTGAACCTCGCCCGCCGCGCGCGGCCGCCGGCGATCAGTTCGCCGCCGTCACCACCTGGTCGATGGCACCGAAGATCGAGCCGCCTTCGCGGTCGAACATCTCGATACGGACGCGGTCGCCGAACTTCATGAACGGGGTTTTCGGCGCGCCGTACTCGAGCGCCTCCACCGTGCGCCGCTCGGCGAAGCAGGACGCCCCCAGCGAGGTGTCCTCGTTGGCCACGGTGCCGGAGCCGACCAGCGCGCCGGCCGACAGCGGCCGCGTCCTCGCCGCATGGGCGATCAACTGGGCGAAGTTGAACTGCATGTCGACGCCGGCCTCGGGCGCGCCGAACCATTCGCCGTTGACGTGGGTGACCAACGGGCGGTGCAGCTTGCAGTCGATCCAGGCCTCGCCCAGCTCGTCCGCGGTGACGAACACCGGCGACAGCGCCGAGCGCGGCTTGGATTGCAGGAAGCCGAAGCCCTTGGCCAACTCGGCCGGGATCAGGTTGCGCAGCGAGACATCGTTGACCAGGCCGATCAGCTTGATGTGCTCGGCGGCGGCGGCGGCATCAACGCCCATCGGCACGTCGTCGGTGACCACCAGCACCTCGGCCTCCAGATCGATGCCGTAATCCTCGCTGGCGACCAGGATCGGATCGCGCGGGCCGAGGAAGCCGGCACTGGTGGCCTGGTACATCAGCGGATCGGTGTAGAAGCTGGCCGGCACCTCGGCACCGCGCGCCCGACGCACGCGGGCGACGTGCGGCAGATAGGCGCTGCCGTCGACGAACTCGTAGGCGCGCGGCAGCGGTGCGGCCAGCGCCTGCGGGTCGACGGCGAACACCGGCTCGCCGTTGATCGTTTCCGCCGTGCCGTGTTGCAGTGCGTGGAAGACATTGGCCAGGCGCGGCGCGACCTCGGCCCAGTTTTCCAGCGCCTGTTGCAGGGTGGGGGCGATGCCGGTGGCCCGGACCGCGCGCGACAGGTCGCGCGAGACGACGATCAGGACGCCGTCGCGGCCGGATTTGAGCGAAGCGAGTTTCATCGAAGGATCCTTGTGGTCAGCCGGCGGCCGGCGTGTCGAACAGCTTGCGCAGGCCGCTCCAGCATTCGCGGTAATCGGCCTGGCGCTGCGGCGAGGCCAGCGCCTGCGCGGTCGGCCGCAGCACGGCGCGGGTCTCGAACATGAAGGCCATGGTATCGGTGATCACGTCCGGCTTGGACAAATCCGCCGATGAGGCCTTGTCGAAGGTGGCGGCGTCCGGCCCGTGCGCGCTGAAGCTGTTGTGCAGCGAACTGCCGCCCGGCAGGAAGCCCTCGGCCTTGGCGTCGTAGGCACCGTGGATCAGGCCCATGAACTCGCTGGCGACGTTGCGGTGGAACCAGGGCGGGCGGAAGGTGTCCTGCATGGCCAGGATGCGCGGCGGGAAGATGACGAAATCCATGTTGCTGACGCCGGGCGAGTCGCTGGGCGAATGCAGGACGAGGAAGATCGACGGATCGGGATGGTCGTGGCTGATCGAGCCGATGGCGTTGAAGCGGCGCAGGTCGTACTTGCAGGGCGCGTAGTTGCCGTGCCAGGCGACCACGTCGAGCGGCGAGTGACCGATGTCGGCCCGCCACAGATGACCCTGGAAGCGGGTGACCAGCTCGAAGTCGCCCTCGATGTCCTCGTAGGCGGCGACCGGGGTCAGGAAATCGCGCGGATGGGCCAAGCCATTGCTGCCAATGGGACCGAGGTCGGGCAGTCTGAGCAGGGCCCCGTAGTTCTCGCAGACATAGCCGCTGGCGCTGCCATCGGGCAATTCGACGCGAAAGCGCACGCCGCGCGGAATCAGCGCGATTTCCTGCGGCGCGAGCTCGATCCGGCCGAACTCGGTGAACAGGTGCAGGCGACCTTGCTGCGGCACGATCAGCATTTCGCCGTCGGCGTTGCAGAAGAAGCGCCCGTGCATCGACCGGTTTGCGCTGTACAGATGGATGCCGACGCCGCCCTGCGCCGCCGGCGATCCGTTGCCGACCATGCTGAACAGGCCGTCGATAAAATCGGTCGGCACCTGTGGCGACGGCGGCGGACTCCAGCGCAGGCGCTCCGGCGTCACCGGCCCGCTGCCGAAGTCCGACAGCCAGTGCGGCGACTCCAGCAGCGAGAACGCGCCATGCACGGCCGCCGGCCGGATGCGGTACAGCCAACTGCGCCGATTGGCGGCGCGCGGCGCGGTGAACGCGGTGCCCGACAACTGCTCCGCGTACAACCCCAGCGGCGCGCGCTGCGGCGAATTGCGCCCCTGCGGCAAGGCCCCCGCCAGCGCCTCGCTGGCGAACTCGTTGCCGAAACCGGTCATGTAGTCCGACATGCCATCGCGCTCCTGTGTTTGTTCCGCCCCCGTTCGGGATGCCGTTTTGGACAAATGTCAGGTCGTTACAGCACGCCGCGGCGCATCTGGTCGCGTTCGATGCTTTCGAACAGCGCCTGGAAGTTGCCTTCGCCGAAGCCTTCGTTGCCCTTGCGCTGGATGATCTCGAAGAAG
>Ga0265293_10000220_pt1 | contig 141736 bp, 127 predicted proteins | sample Munlanlewell138R_FD_192505 | JGI IMG/M metagenome (GOLD analysis project Ga0265293, IMG submission 192505) | Leachate microbial communities from a municipal landfill in Southern Ontario, Canada - Leachate well 138R | ecosystem: Engineered > Solid waste > Landfill > Unclassified | place...
GGTGGTGATGCCGTAGTTGGCCTGCGTGAACATGCCGTCCAGCGTCGGCCCGTATCCCCACTTGAAGATCTGCCAGGTGTTGCTGCCTTGCACACCGCCCATGCCGGTGCGATAGATGTCGCCATTCGCCAGCACCACCTCCATGCCGCACTGCATCATGAAGTGCTCGCCGTAGGGGGTGTAGCCCACGCCCCGGTCCATGGTGTTGCCGAGCGGGCCGGCAATCGCCGACGGCGCCGAGAACGACAGCATCAGCGGCAGATCGTTCTCCTGGATGTAGTCGTACAGCTGCCCGTAGGTGACTCCCGGCTCGACCAGGGCATAGCACATGACCGGATCGATCTTGATGATCTTGTTCATCTTCTTGAGGTCAAGAATGACCTGGCCGCGCTGCACGGGGGCGGATGAGCCATAGCCGAAGTTGCGCCCGGTGGAAATGGTCCAGATCGGTATCTTGTGTTCGTTACAGATCTTGACGACACCCTGCACCTGCTCGACGCTGGTCGCGGTCAGGGCGGCGGAAGGCGCATGTGCGGCGTTTTCCACCGACATCATGATCTTGTTGTAGGGTGCCAGCTGGCTGGCGTTGACCAGCACGTTCTCGTCACCCAGCAGGGCGCGAAATTTATCAACGGCCTTGTTGAATTCCTTCTGGCTCACCCCTCTGGGCATTACGGCGTTATTTTCTACAGACATTGATCAGACTCCTTCATGCCTCGATCGCAAAAGAAACGAAACTGCCGGTGACCGGCTTGTTCAGTGGCAGAGCCGCTGGCGCTGCCAGAGCGTTGGGGTTGTCCAGCGCAGCCAGCAGATAGCCGATAGTGGCCAGCCACTGTCCAGCACGGCTGCTGTCCTGTGCGGGGTGCGCCAGCTGGCGGATCGCGGTGCCATCGCCTTGTTCCTCGTTCAGGCTGACGCTTGCGCCACAGTTACGCAGGTGGCTGGTGAACTCGCGGGAACAGTTCGCGGCGGCCGCGGTGGTCATCAAGCGATGGCGGCTGAAACGGGTGTCGGTGCTGTGCTGGCCGAGCCACAGCACCTGGGCGCCAGCGCTGCGCGCCATGTCCACCACCAGGGTCGCGGCGGCATCGTCCAGCAGGCCGATGACGCGCAGCGGCTGCACACTGCGCAGCTGGCGCTCGAAGGCCAGGACAACGTCGAGATCGTGGTTCACCCTCTGCATCCGTACCCGATTGCCGCCACCGGCCAACGCGCCGTGCAGGAACGGCTGCTCGGCCGTGCTGCCATCGACCAGCGCCAGCAGCGGCGCGCCGCTGTCGATGCCAGCGGGTATTGCCACGGTACCCGCCAGTGCGCGCAGGGGGCCGCCAGCCGCGAACCCCGCAATGCTGCTCAAAGCCATGCCCTTGAGCACGAAACGACGACTTACACTCATGCCGACCTCCTCAAGGCTGGCCTGCCGCAGCGGGCAGGCTCGCCAGATATTCAGTCACCTGGGCGATGGATTCGTCATCGATGAACGATGCCGGGAACGCGGGCATGGCATTGAAGCCGTTGCGCACGATGAATTTCACATAGGCCTCGGGCAGGCCGCGGCCCGCGATCGCCGTACCCACGCCCACCTGGGGATCGTGGCACTGGCCGCAAACCTTTTCGTACAGATTCTTGCCACTGCCCCACTGGCCGGATTCCTGTGCCTGGGCGGGTAGCGCCAGCAATGCAAAGGGCAGGAGAGCCGCCATCAGCAACTGTTTCGCAGCCTTGTCACGCATTTTTCTTTTCTCCAGTAATTATCGATGGGCCAACGTCAGAACGGGTAGGTGCGCGGTCTGCGTTGCACCGTGACCCACTGAGTGGTAGTGAATTCGTCCAGTGCCCAGTCGCCGTTGAAGCGCCCCAGCCCGGAATTTTTTTCTCCGCCAAAGGGCGCGTTCGCTTCGTCATTCACAGGCATGTCGTTGATGTGGGTCATGCCGGCGCGCAGGCGCTGCGCGAACTGCTCGCCGCGGGAGACGTCGGCGGTGAACACTGCGCTCGACAGACCATACTCACTATCGTTGGCCAGTGCCAGGGCGTGTTCGGCGTCGCGCGCGCTCTGAATGCCGACCAGCGGGCCGAAAATTTCCTCGCGGGCGATCTCCATATCCGCGCTCACATTGCCGAATACGTGGGGTGGCACGACGTTGCCCTGCGCCTCGCCGCCCACGAGCAGCGTCGCGCCTTCCCGCTGTGCTCTGGCAATTTTGTCGCGCAGGCCCGCCAGTTGCGTGGCATTGATGACGGGGCCGACGATGGTTTCGGGTTTTTTCGGGTCGCCATAGGGCAGTGCTTCGACCCGCGCCACGAAGCGCCGGGTGAACTCTTCCACCACAGGCTCCTCGACGATGATGCGGTTGACGGCCATGCAGATCTGTCCCTGGTGCAGGAACTTGCCCACAACCGCGGCATTCACCGCGGTCTCGATGTCGGCATCGGCGAGCACCACGAATGGACTGTTGCCACCCAGTTCCAGGGCGACGTGCTTGAGATGATCGCCGCCGCAGGCGAGTTGGCCGATGCGGCGACCGACCGAAGTGGAGCCGGTAAAGGAGATGAAGGCCGGCACCGGGTGTTCGACGAAGGCGTCGCCGATGTCGGCACCGGCGCCGACCAGCACGCTCAGCAAGCCCGGCGGCAGACCGGCCTCCTCGAAGATGCGCGCCAACAGCAGACCGCCACAGATCGGCGTATCGCTGGCGGGCTTGACCACCACCGCGTTGCCCAGTGCCAGGGCGGGAGACACGGAGCGGGCGCTCAGGTGCAGGGGGAAATTCCACGGGCTGATCACGCCCACCACGCCCAGCGGCTTGCGATAGGCACGACTTTCCTTGTCCGGGATGTCAGAGGGGACGATGCGGCCGTGGGCGCGGCCCGGCAGGCTCGCGGCTTCCAGGGTGATGGCGCGGGCCGAACCCCATTCTATTTCGGCCTTGAGCTGGGTGCTGCCCGCTTCGCGAATCAGCCAATCGATGATTTCCTGCTTGCGCTCATCGAAGATCGCCACGGCCCGGCGCATGACATCGCCGCGCACCCCGGGCCCGGTTGCGGCCCATTCGGCCTGGGCCTGTTGGGCCGTGCGGTAGGCCTGGTCCAGGTCCTCGGCATTCGCCATGGCCAGGCTCAACAAGGTTTCGCCGGTGAAAGGATCGCGGACATCCAGATTGCGGCCCGCGCTGCCCGCTCGCCAGTGCCCGGCGATCGGTTGCAGCTCGAGGTTCTGATAGACTGATTTTTCCTTCATTTTTACGCACTCCGTTTCTGGTTTTGCAGGGCGGCTTTCCTTGGCGTCATCTTGAGAATAGACGACGAAGGAGGCCCTGCCAATGAGCCCCTGATGGCATCGCACCCGTTTGTCGGGCCGCGGCCTCAGCCCAGCTTGAGGATCGGTTTGACGGCGCTGCCGTTGGCTGAGTCCTCGAAAGCCTGATTGATCTGATCGAAACTGTAGAACTTGACCAGCTTGTCGAAGGGAAATTTGCCGGCCTTGAAGAATTCGACAAGTTTGGGAATGAATACCCGCGGCACGGAATCACCTTCGATGACGCCGATCATGCTCTTGCCTTCCGCCATGAGGTCGTTGTGTACGTCGATGTTCATCTCTGGCGTGACCCCGACGATGGCTGCCTGCCCCAATGGCCGCAGCGCATGCAGGCACTGGCGCACCACCGGCGGCACGCCGGTCGTCTCCACCGCGTAGTGAGTGCCGCCGCCGGAAGCGTCGCGGATCTCGTTCACCACGTCTGCCGTCTTGCCGTTCAGCGTGTGGGTGGCACCGAGTTCCTTGGCCAGCTGCAGGCGATTGTCGTGGACATCGATGGCAAAGATCTGCTGGCAGCCGGCGATTCTGGCGGCCATGATCGCACTCAGGCCCACGGCGCCGCAGCCGTAGATTGCGATGGTGCTGCCAAACCCTGGCTTCAGGCGGTTGAGCACGGTGCCGGCGCCGGTCTGAATGCCGCAACCCAATGGCCCGAGCAGGGCCAGATCCACATCCTTGTCGACCTTCACCACATTGCGCTCATGGGCGACGACATAGGTGCCGAACGAGGACTGGCCAAAGAAAGTCGCCAGCTCCCTGTCCCCTTGCTGGAGACGTGACGTGTTGTCTTCCAGGTGACCGCCGAAGTTGAGTTCGTTGAACCTCGCGCACACCGTGGGGTGGCCGGTCAGGCAGTTCTCGCAATGGCCGCAGTGGGCGAAGGACATCACCACGTGGTCGCCCACCGCTAGGTTGGTGACGTTGTCTCCGACCTTTTCGACGATCCCGGAACCTTCGTGGCCGAGCACGATGGGGTAGGGTGAAATGCCCAGATCGCGCGCCACCGCATCGGTATGGCAGACCCCGGTGGCAACCACCTTGACCAGTACCTCCTGGGCGCGGGGTGCGGAGAGGGTGACTTCCTCGATGGCGAAGTCTTCACCTTGGGCGTGGGTTACGGCGGCTTGAATCTTCATGGCGGTCGCTCCTGTTGGGTGAGAACGGTCCGGACATCGAGTGCTCAGCCAGTGCGTCATATCGGCCAGCCGGGCTCATGTCCCAGACATTGAATACTTGCTCCGCAGTCATAGTAGCCCATCGCCATGCCTTTAGGGCCTGGTCGCACTACCTGAATCGTCGACGTTGTGCCTGAAAAAGCGCCAATCAAGGTGCGACAAGCGTGGTTTTGCGCATAAGGCCGGGTTGACGTCTGGTATAATCGCCGGCCACTCGAGATTGCCGCTGAGGCCGTCTTTTTGCGTACCAAAGCCGTACAACCTCCAGAAATCACCTGATGACAGACGTAACGAATCCTTTGCCAGCAAACGATAGACGCACATTTGCGATCATTTCGCACCCCGACGCGGGGAAGACCACCATTACCGAGAAACTGCTGCTGTTCGGGCAGCTCATTCAGGTTGCGGGTACCGTGAAGGGCAAGAAGAGCGACCGCCATGCCACCTCCGATTGGATGACCATGGAGAAGGAGCGCGGAATTTCGGTTACTTCATCGGTGATGCAGTTCCCCTACAAGGACTGCACGGTGAACCTGCTCGATACCCCTGGCCACGAGGACTTCTCCGAGGACACCTACCGCACGCTCACCGCGGTGGACTCGGTGCTGATGGTGATAGATGGCGGCAAGGGCGTCGAGGATCGCACCATCAAACTGATGGAGGTCTGTCGCCTGCGGGATACGCCGATCATCAGCTTCATCAACAAGATGGACCGCGATATCCGCGACCCCATCGAGGTGCTGGACGAAATCGAGACAGTGCTCAATATCTCCGTTGCCCCCATCAACTGGCCGCTCGGCATGGGCAAGGAATTCAGGGGCGTCTACAACCTTTACACGGACTGCATCCACGTCTACCAGCAGGGCAAAGGCCATACCATTCCCGAAGACATCCGCATCCAGGGACTGGACAGCGACGAGGCCAGAGCGCTGCTGGGCGCCTATTACGAGAGCACCTGCGACGAGATCGATCTGGTGCGCGGCGCCACCAACGAATTCGACCTGGACGCCTATTTGCGCGGCGAAATGACGCCGGTCTTTTTCGGTACGGCGCTCGGCAATTTCGGTGTTCGCGAAATGCTTGACCATTTCGTGGAGTGGGCGCCCCCGCCCCGCGATCGCCAGACGGAAACCCGTGTCGTTGCCGCCGGTGAAGAAAAGTTCAGCGGCTTCGTTTTCAAGATCCAGGCCAACATGGACCCAAAACACCGCGACCGTATCGCCTTTCTGCGCATCTGCTCGGGCACCTATCAGCAGGGCATGAAAATGCGCCACGTGCGTCTCGGCAAGGATGTGCGCATTGCCGATGCCGTCACCTTTCTGGCCGGGGAGCGCGAACAGGTCGAGGAGGGCATCGCGGGCGATATCATCGGCTTGCACAATCACGGCACCATCCAGATTGGCGATACGTTCACCGAGGGCGAGGACCTGAAGTTCACCGGCATCCCGCATTTTGCGCCCGAACTGTTCCGCCGCATCCGCATGAAGGATCCACTCAAGGCCAAACAGCTTCACAAGGGGCTTCAACAGCTCTCCGAAGAAGGTTCGACCCAGGTGTTCTTCCCGATCGCCAACAACGATGTCATCGTCGGCGCCGTGGGACAGCTGCAGTTCGAGGTGGTTGCCTACCGCCTCAAGGACGAATACGGGGTGGATGCGATTTACGAAGGCGTCAACGTGGCCACCGCGCGTTGGGTGGACGGGCCTGCCAAGGAAATCGAAAAACTGAAGGCCAAGGTGCCGGAAAATCTCGCCATCGACGGCGGCGGCCACCTCACCTACCTGGCGCCGACCCGCGTCAACCTGAGCCTGACCGAAGAGCGTCATCCCGAGGTGAGATTCTTCGCGACGCGGGAGCATTGAAGGCTGGTCTGACGTCGGATGTCTGAAGTCTGACGCTTTCCGGTGCCACTTCCCGGTGAGCCAGCTTCGACCAGCATCCGAAGTACAGGTCGTATGGAAGGCTCTGGTGTTGCACCATCTTGGCGTCAGACGTCAGACCGAAAAACAACCAAACAATCGTAATTTGAAACACAGTACACAGTGAACCACCACACCTCAAACCCGCCCCCGTTGACCAGGGTGCCGGACATTCACCGCGCACAGCGCCCGCGCTGGCTCGGTCGCCTGTGCAGCCTGTTGTTGCGACTTTCCGGGTGGCGCGTGACCGGAGAATTTCCCGGCGACCCCAGGTTGGTGCTGGTGGCGGGGCCGCACACGTCGAATTGGGATTTCCTGATCGGCATGACGGCCATGTTGGCGCTCGACTTGCGCATTCACTGGATTGGCAAGCACACGTTATTCAAGAAGCCTTTCGGCGGTTTCATGGCCTGGCTGGGAGGCATCCCCGTGGACCGCTCGGCACCGGACGGGTTCGCGGAGCAGATCGGCGACCGCATGCGCCGTGCCGAGCGCCTGGTCGTGGCCATCACCCCGGAAGGCACGCGCAAGAAAGTGGCGCGCTTGAAAACCGGTTTTTCCCGCATTGCGCGCCATGCGCCTTGTCCCGTCCTGCCCATCACCCTGGATTACGCGCGTCGGGAAATACGTCTCTTCGCCATCAGGGCCGCCACCGACGACGGCGACGCGGACGCCGCAGCGGTGAGAGAACTCTTTGCCACCGCTACAGCGAAAGACCCCGCCAGATTCTGAACCCCGTTTGATCATGTAAAGGATAGCCATGTCCCTCATTGATGAATTTGTCGATCATCTGAGACTCACGCCCACCGCCCCCGATGTTTTCTCAGGTTACAGTCGCTTCACGTCGAGCCGGGGCCACGTGTTCGGTGGCCAGGTGCTGGGCCAGGCGATTTCTGCCGTGGGCCAGACGGTGGACGGCAAGCTGTGTCACGCGCTGTCGTGCCAGTTCCTGAGAGGCGGAAATTTTGATTTACCCATCGAGTACCGGGTGACAAGAGTGCGAGACGGCAGGAGTTTCAGCTCCCGGCAGGTAAATGCCTGGCAAAATGGCAAGGAGCTGCTGCGCCTCGAAGCCTCGTTTCAGGTGGAAGCTCAAGGCTGCACCCACCAGCCTGCCATGCCAGTCGTGCCGCCGCCGGAGGCACTGCCCGACATGTCATCTTTCAAGGCGGATTTCGAAGCGCTCGACAGAATGAACATGTACCGCTTCCTGGTGGACGACAATGTGTTCGAATTTCGCGCCACCGACAAGCCCTGCTACGTTGAGACCTGCAACCGGCCACCGCTGCAGCAGTCCTGGCTGCGCAGCCGTTTCCCCACACCGGATGATCCCGTTCTGCAACGTGCCATGCTCGGTTACATCAGCGACAACAATTTCATGCGCACGGCGACGCTCCCTCATCGCGAGGAATTGATGCAATCGGGCTTTCAGTTGGCGACGCTCAACCACAGCATGTGGATCCACCGCACGCCCGACCTCGACCAGTGGCTGCTTTACGACGTTCACAGCTCGGTTGCCTGTGGCCAGCGCGGATTGGTGCTTGGCCATATGTACACCCGCGACGGCGTGCTGGTGGCGACCGTTGCCCAGGAAGGGATGATACGCCCCGTGGACGGCGAGAAGGGCGGTCTTGCTTTCAGTGAGGGAAATTGACGCAGGCTCGTCGGAGTTGGGCTGCATTCTCGCAATGCCGTGATACGGCTGAACGCCAATTCTGCACAAGTCAGAAATTTGGCCTGCTGTAGCAGGCCCTAAGAAACCTCTGAGCAAAAAATCTTTTTTTGCACTGACGTTGAAAAATGGATTTGCCATCGCTGACGAGGGTATATTTTCGGGCAGTTCTCCTGGATTCACTCTTCTGGGTGCTCTGCTTGAAGCTTGTGGCGTACGGCTGTGAGTTAGATTTCCGAATGCTGTGGAGTGTGGAACTTGAGTTCGAGGCATCCGAAAAAAATACTCTCGTTGCTTATCGATTATCACCCGAATACATCAGCCGGTGTTTGCGCGAATAGAATCCTCGCTGCCCAGCGGTCCAGCTCTGCCTCTCTGGCCTGATAGAGACGTTGTTGAATCTCTGAGGGTGGCTCACCGAATTTAAGGGTTAATAATTGTGTGATCAGCGTGGCTTGGTCGCGCTCACGGACATGTGTACTTTCCTCGCTGCGCTTCTTTTCACTTGCAGGCGACTGTTCGTGGTACATACCTCCAAAAAAACTGCTCTCTTTATGTAGAAATCGTTCTCTGGCATGAGCCCTTGAACGGGTGTCCTCCTCTTGTGAAAGCCTCCTGAGTTTGTCATGGGCTTGATGAACCGCTGGATGATGAATTTCGCTCATGACGGAATCGTCATGCCAATGTTTGAGCCAGCTGATCCAGTCAATCAAAGCATTTGACGCCGGATGTTGCCGATCGAATTTACAAAGTTCCAGTACATGCAGTTGCATGTGTCCCAACGCTAGCTCTCGCTGAATGCCATCCTGAAACTTGAAGTGCCAGTGTGCCTGCTCACCTGCGAATAGGTCGAAGTCCAGAAAATTGATGCCAATGACTGGTTTTGGTACGGCACAGCGATCTTCCTGTTTCAGTTGATCCACGTAGGCGCGGGCCAGATAGTAAAAGCTTCGCTCGATCCATGCAGCTCGACAGCGTATCTGCAATTCAATATTCAGTAAGCGCCCCTGATTGTCTCTTGCCAGCACATCAAGAACGATGAACTTACCAGTGAGTTCTTCTATGTCGATAGCAGAATTGGGAACCTCGATGATCTCGATAGGGCCTTCGCTACCGCGTACAGCATCAATCAGATTGGCGAGTAAGTCCGGAGATTCCGCAAATAATTTTTTGAAGACGAAATCATTTTTGGGGTCGAGCAGTGTTTTGGGCATGGCAAACCTCCTTGTCGGTGCCTGATTGCCAAACTAACCGCCATCCGTTGGCAGCCTGATGATAATGACTTGAATTTATGAAAATGCCAAGGGGTATCGGGTTAGGGTGAAGATTCATCCATTAGGATGAGTAGAATGGGGACACCCATAGATTGAGTCAAACGAGGATATCTTCAACGAGAATAAGATCAGGACACCCACAGATTGGGCATGCTTGTATTTTTGTGGGTGTCCCTGATGAACCTAGCTGGATGGTTCGGCAGAGGAGATTGGTCTCATTTCAATAGCGTCCATGGCGGCGATTTCATGTTCGGACTCCTCCGTTCCTGGAATCTCTGTGCCTCGCAGCGAACTGCCCGCGGTTTCCACTACGAACAGCATCGCCACTGCGCCCACGGCGCATGCGGCCATCATGAAATAGGCTGGGGTCAGCGGATTGCCCGTGATCCCGGTCAGCCAGGCATTGAGCCCCGGCGCCGTTCCACCGAAAAGTGAGGTGGAGACGTTGTAGGCAATGGCGAAGCCACCAAAACGTACGTGAGTGGGAAACATGGCTGGAAATGTTGCCGAGATCGTCGCCAGCTGCGGTACATAAAGCAAACCAAGTACGGCGAATCCCACCAGGGCTCCCAGCAGGCCCGTGGACATCAGCATGTACATGGGCACCACCATGACGAACAGGCCAATCAGGGACATCCACCACATAGGCTTGCGCCCGATGCGGTCGGAAAGTGAGCCGGCGAAGGGCAGAAATACCATCATGAACAGCATGCCGATTATTGGCACGAGCAGTGATTGAGCGGTGGACAGATTCAGTTCCGACTTGAAGTAGCTCGGCATGTAACTCAGCAGCGTGTAATTGACTACGTTCAGGGCCACGACCAATCCACCGAGGACAAGTAGTTGTCGCCAATAATTGGTAATCAGGTGTTTCAGCTCGGTTCCGGCCTTGCGCTCGACCTCGTCTTCTTCCTCGACTTCCCGAAAAACAGGGGTGTCCTCCATTTTCGAGCGCAGGTAGAGACCGATCAGCCCCAGTGGTGCAGCTATCAGAAATGGCAGGCGCCAACCCCATTCGTGCATCGCCTCGTCGCCGAGACCGAGAGAAAACATGAGCATCAACAATGCGCCAGCGGAAAAGCCGGCCAGCGTGCCGAACTCAAGAAAACTGCCGCAAAAGCCACGTATTGCGTCGGGCGAGTACTCGGCCATGAATGTCGCAGCACCGCCATATTCGCCGCCCGTCGAGAAGCCCTGCACCATACGCAACAGGATCAGCAGCGCAGGTGCCCAGAGTCCGATGGTGTCATAGGACGGCACCAGGCCGACACAGAAGGTGGCACCCGACATCAGCAGAATGGTGATTGCCAGCACCGACTTGCGCCCCAGCCTGTCGCCCAGCGGGCCCCAGAACAAGCCCCCCAGCGGTCGCACGAGAAAGGAAATGGCAAAGGTTGCCAGCGCGAAGAGGGTCGCTTCGGCGGCTTCACCAGGAAACAGCGCGGTGGAGATGTAGGTCACGCCGTAGGCGTACATCCCATAATCAAACCATTCCGTTGCATTGCCTATGGCCGAGGCGGTGATCGCGCGCTTGAGAACGTTGGGGGGAACAGCATCGGTGGAGCCTGGTGGAATCTCGTCTCCGACCAGGTGCGACTTCGTTTTGGACTGCATCCATCCTCCTTGAAGTGAACCGAAAGTAACTGTTGCGCTACTCAGGAGTTAGGTTGCGGCTGCCAACACAAGGACACCCACAGCCTTGACAATGCCATAACCCTCTGCCACTGTAAACCCGACCTGACGAACGTTCACGGAGGAACCATGACCAGGCCAAGGAAAGAGCTGATTTCTCTGGAAGATACCCCTTATTACCACTGCGTCTCTCGTTGCGTGAGAGGCGCTTTTTTGTGCGGCTCCGGAGAAAACTATGATTTCGAACACCGTCGCGGCTGGATCGTGCAGCGTATCAAGCGGCTGGCTGCGGTGTTTGCCATTGACGTGGCCGCTTACGCCGTCATGTCCAATCACTATCATCTGGTGTTGCGGATCGACTCTGAGCTTTGTCAAAAACTGGGTAGAGATCAGGTGATCCAGCGCTGGCGTCGATTGTTTGCGGGTCCTGCGCTGATCCAGGCTTATGCTTCGGGTCGTGCGTTATCGGCCCCGGAATTGGCCGTGGTGGATGAGATCGTCGAAACCTGGCGGCAGCGTCTGGGAGACATCAGCTGGTTCATGCGTTGCCTGAATGAGCACATCGCGCGCCTGGCGAATCGGGAAGATGGCTGCACCGGACGGTTCTGGGAGGGCCGTTTCAAAAGCCAGGCGTTGTTGGACGACCGCGCTCTGATCAGCTGCATGGCCTATGTCGACCTCAATCCCATACGAGCTGGGATTGCGAGCTGCCCTGAGGGCTCTGATTACACCAGCCTGCAGGAACGGTTGGGTATTGCGCCAGAAGCCCATTCCATGATGCCCCCCGATCCCGGGTCTGATCGAGTAGATGTCAGAAACGCTCCGATTGCCGCGCTCGACCTTCTACCTTTTGTCGATCAGGGGGGTGGTCAGCAACCTTGTATTCCATTTGATTTTCTTGATTACATTCAGTTGGTGGACTGGACAGGCCGCGCCCTTCGGGACGATAGGCGCGCTGCAATCGATTCTGAACTCCCGGATATTCTTTCGCGTTTGCGCATTGCTCCGGGGGTTTGGCTGGGCACTTGCTGTCATGTCGAAGAGCGTTTCGGTCGTGCGATGGGGTCTGTCAGCAAAATCAACGCATTATGTGAACGGATCGGGCAGCGTTGGATACAAGGTGTCAGCCATTGTCGAGAGCTTTACTCGCAGCGACTTACATAGTGGCCATTCGGCGTGGCATCTTCGTCGCGTTGAAAGGTCGCGCCCAGTTATGAGCCTTGAGGCGACTCGGCGGCCCCTTCTCTCCCCGCTGGAATTTTGAACCGTAGATACGGATATCAGCTGATTCACTGGGCACTTTCGTTGCGTGGATGTCCTCAGAATGATTTTTTCAATCAGTGGGTGTCCTATAATTCTGCTTTTTCAGCAATGTGGCAGGATTTTATGGGTGAGGAAATTCGGATCGGCATCGTTGGCTATGGCAATCTGGGGCGCGGCGTAGAGGCTGCTATCGCAAAAAATCCAGACATGAAGTTGGTGGGAATCTTCACTCGCCGCGCGCCCGAGACTTTGACGCCTGTTTTCCCGCAGACGCCGGTATATACCATGTCATGGCTTGCCGAGTTCCAGGACGGCATCGACGTTTTGATACTCTGTGGCGGTTCGAAGGACGACCTGCCACAGCAGGGACCGAAGCTGGCGGCGTTGTTCAATACCGTTGACAGCTTCGATACTCACGCCCGCATTCCAGATTACTTCGAAGCGATGGATGCCCCGGCCCGATTCAATGGCAACACCGCGCTGATTTCCATGGGGTGGGATCCGGGCATGTTCTCCATCAATCGGCTGTATGGCGAAGCTTTGCTACCCGATGGAGCTACTTACACTTTTTGGGGAAAAGGGCTCAGTCAAGGGCATTCGGACGCAGTTCGGCGGGTGCCAGGCGTGAAGACGGGTGTGCAATACACCATCCCTTCGCAACAGGCCATCGAGCAGGTACGCAGTGGCGCGCGGCCGGAATTGAGCACTCGACAAAAGCATGTGCGCGAATGCTACGTGGTATTGGCGGTGGGCGCCGACGCGGATGCTGTAAAACAGGCTATCGTAACCATGCCCGATTATTTCGCCGACTACGACACGCAGGTGCATTTCATCGATGAGGAGACATTGCAGCGCGAACACAGTCGAATGCCTCACGGTGGCTTTGTCATCCGCAGCGGCAATACCAGTGACACCAACTCCCAGGTGGTTGAATATTCGCTGCAATTGCAGAGCAATCCGGAGTTCACCGCCAGCATTCTTGTAGCTTATGCGCGCGCGGCCTACCGTTTGAATAAACAAGGTCAGTTCGGCGCCAAGACAGCCTTCGATGTCGCGCCAGGGCTGCTTTCCATCAAGTCTCCGGCCCAACTGCGTAAAGAGCTTCTGTAGATCGGGTTGGGCTGATGCCAATGAAATCGATGGCTGTTCTGAAATCGAGGTGCAATTTGTGGGTGTCCTATAGTTGACGGAAGCACTTTCGCCGGAATTGGCCTACCAGCGTGCGGTGGCGCAAGATGGCTTTGTGCCGGATGAGGCGCAGCAACGTGCGCTACAGGCTTTGCAAAGTTGTTATCAGGCGCTCCATGGTGACGCCTCGGCTTCAGCTCGGGGTGTTTATCTCTGGGGGCCGGTGGGGCGGGGCAAAACCTGGCTGATGGATTGCTTTTACGATGGTCTGCGGGTTCCTGCTCGGCGCCAGCATTTTCATCACTTCATGCAATGGGTTCATCGCCGCTTGTTTGCGTTGACGGGCACAGCGAATCCTCTACAGATATTGGCGCAAGAGCTGGCCAGTGAAGTACGGGTGCTGTGCTTTGACGAGCTGTTTGTCGCAGATATCGCCGATGCCATGCTGCTGGGGCGACTGTTTCAGATGATGTTCGAGGCCGGCGTAGTGATGGTGGCGACCTCGAATCAGGCTCCCGATCACCTGTATGCCGAGGGTTTCAACCGCGAGCGTTTTCTTCCGGCAATTGCGACCTTGAAGCAGCATATGATTGTGGTGGCTGTAGACGGAGGCCGCGACTACCGTCTCCGCCCCGGACAACCGCACCAGCGCTATTGGGTGCGGGAGCCATCGCAGCCGAGCGCTCTCGCCGGGATATTCAGGCAACTGACAGGTGATGCTCTCGAGAGTGACGAACCTTTATTGCTCGGTGGGCGCGTGGCGAAGGCACTCCGCCACAGTGCCGGTGCCGTCTGGTTCAGATTTGCCGATCTCTGTGAACGGCCTTTTTCCGTGGCGGATTTTATTGAGCTGTGCGACCGCTTTCCTGCCGTTTTGCTCGGGGATGTTCCTCGATTGGACGGCAACGAGCGCCCAGCACGCATAGCTCGAGGCACAGAAGATGCCGCGGAACGCGTGGTGACGGGAGACCGTGATCTGCCTCCGCTCTCGCGCCATGACGACAGCGTGCGTCGTTTCATAGCGCTTGTGGATGAGTGTTACGATCGCGGTGTACCTTTGTACATCGAAGCCGCGGTGTCGATGCACGCCCTGTACCCGGCTGGTTACCTCTCTTTCCCGTTCCGCCGCACACTGAGTAGATTGCAGGAGATGCAGTTGGAGCGCTTCCCTTGTGGCAGATAAACCCGCAATTCGAAAATGTGGGTGTCCTAAATTGTGTCCCGAATTGTGATTCAAGAAAGTGTGGCTGTCCCAAATTGGGGTTGTCCAAAGTGTGGGTGTCCTAAATTGGGGTTCCACATGTCGGGGTGGCGAGCCGAGGGTCGTTCTACGTTGGGCAGTGTGCGATTCGGACATCGATGCGGCGCTGGCGGATTATCAGGCTGACAACGCTATCGCCATCGGTGCGGTGGCGTATGAGAGTCTCGAATTGCTGAATGTGCGGTGAGCTTTTTGGTTTACAGTTCGCAGCTGGCAGTTTTCAGAGGCTGCCGGACCGCTGTTAACTGCAAACTGTGAACTGACAACTCAAACAAATAAAACCCCGGCATTGCCGGGGTTTTATTTGTACGTCAACCCATCAAAAAACCATCCACTTCCCGTGCCGCGCGACGGCCTTCGTCGATGGCCCATACCACCAGTGACTGGCCGCGGCGGCAGTCGCCGGCTGCGAACACGCCCGGGACGTTGGTGGCGAACTTGTCGTAGGCGGCCCTGTAGTTGGAGCGCTCGTCGGTTTCCACGCCCAGGGCGCTGTTGACGTATTGTTCGGGGCCGAGAAAGCCCATGGACAGCAGCACCAGATCCGCGTCCCACACCCGCTCCGAGTCTGGCACTTCCGCCATGGTCATGCCTTGCCATTCCACGTTGACGGTGCGGATACCTTTGACGTTGCCATTGCCGTCGTCGATGAAGCCCTTGCTCAGCAGGCAGTATTCGCGAGGATCCTTGCCGAAGGCGTGGGCGGATTCCGCGTGGCCGTAATCGACGCGGAAAATCCGCGGCCACAGGGGCCAGGGGTTGCTGGTTGCGCGATCTTCGGGTGGTTGGGGCATCAATTCGAAGTTGACGATGTTCTTCGCGCCGTGGCGGATGGACGTGCCGATACAGTCGGTACCAGTGTCGCCGCCGCCGATGACGATGACGTTCTTGCCTTTGGCAGAAATGTAGCTGCCATCCTCGAGATTGGAGTCCAGCAGACTCTTGGTGTTGGCCTTGAGGAATTCCATGGCGAGGTGGATGCCGTTGAGCTGGCGGTTTTCGATGGGCAGGTCGCGGCCGTTGGTGGCGCCGGTACAGAGCAGGATGGCATCGTTGTTGGTGCGCAGTTCCTCGACGCTGACAGCGTCCGCTCCACTGCCACCGACGTCGCTGCCGGTGATGAAGGTGATACCTTCCGCTTCCAGCAGATCGATGCGGCGCTGTACCACGTCCTTGCCGAGTTTCATGTTGGGAATGCCATACATGAGCAGGCCGCCGATGCGGTCGGCGCGCTCATGGACGGTAACGCTGTGGCCTGCGCGATTGAGCTGCGCAGCGGCGGCAAGGCCCGAGGGGCCGGAGCCGACCACGGCAATGCGCTTGCCGGTACGCTTTTGCGGCGGACGGGGAACGACCCAGCCCTCTGCAAATCCGCGCTCGATGATGGCGTATTCGATGTTCTTGATGGTCACGGCCTTGTCGACGTGGCCGAGCACACAGGAGCCTTCGCAAGGGGCAGGGCACACCCGACCGGTGAACTCCGGGAAGTTGTTGGTCTGGTGCAGGCGATCGAGAGCCTCGCGCCAGCGACCGTTGTAGATCAGGTCGTTCCATTCCGGAATGCGGTTGGCGACGGGGCAGCCGTCGCCGGATTGACAGAATGGAATGCCGCAGTCCATGCAGCGGGAGGCCTGGACGCGCAGCTTGGGCACGTCCACGGGGGTATAGAGTTCCGCATAATCCAGTATGCGCAGGTCGACGTCACGATAGCTCGCGGCTTCGCGCGAAAACTCTTTGAATCCGGTTGGTTTTCCCATGTACTTTCTCCTTCCGGTCTTACACGGCAATGGCAGTGTGCCTGCCATTGGCGGTATCTGTCTGTGAGGCAAGGGCGGTGAGCGCGCCTTCGGCTTTGAGCTTGCGCTCCTGCAGCACACGCTTGTAGTCGCTGGGCATGATCTTGACGAAGCGCTCGACATAGGTGTTCCAGTCGCTGAGCACGCGCTCTGCGACGGTGGAGCCGGTCAAGAGTCGATGCTTCTCGATCAGTGTCCTCAACTCGGTCAAGTCGTCGTCGCTTTCCACCGCGTCGAGCTCGACCATGTCGGTGTTGCAGTTGTGCCGGAAGTTGCCTTCTTCATCGAGCACGTAGGCGATGCCGCCGCTCATGCCGGCAGCGAAGTTGCGGCCAGTGCTGCCGAGCACCACCACGCGCCCGCCGGTCATGTATTCGCAGCCGTGGTCGCCAATGCCTTCCACCACGGCCGTGGCGCCGGAGTTGCGCACGCAGAAGCGTTCGGCGGCGACGCCGCGGAAGAAAGCCTCGCCACTGGTGGCGCCGTACATGATCACGTTGCCGACCAGGATGTTTTCCTCGGCGGCGAAGCTGCTGACCTTGGGCGGATAGACGATGATGCGGCCGCCCGACAGGCCCTTGCCGACGAAGTCGTTGGCGTCGCCTTCCACTTCGATGGTCACGCCCTGTGCCAGAAACGCGCCCAGGCTTTGGCCCGCCGAGCCGTTGAGCTTGATGTGCACGGTGTCGGCGGGCAGCCCCTCGGGGCCCCATTTTTTGGCGATTTCATGGGACAGCATGGTGCCGATCACCCGGTTGATGTTGACCACCGGCAGCTCGATGCGCACCTTGTCGCCGCGCTCGAGAGCCGGCTGCGCCTGGCGGATGATCTCGTTGTCGAGGGCGAGCTCCAGGGCGTGGTCCTGGGCGATGGTCTGGTAGGTGCCCACATCCGGGTTGGCCTTCGAGGCAGGCGTCAGCAAGCGCGCCAGGTCGATACCGCTGGCCTTCCAGTGATCGATGGCGGCGTCCATTTCCAGCACATCACTGCGTCCAATCATGTCGTTGATGGTGCGAAAGCCCAGCTCGGCCATGATTTCGCGCAGATCCTCGGCGAGCATGAAGAAATAGTTGATCACGTTCTCGGGCTTGCCGCTGAATTTCTTGCGCAGCTCCGGGTCCTGCGTGGCGACACCCACCGGACAGGTGTTGAGATGGCATTTGCGCATCATGATGCAGCCGAGCGTCACCAGCGGCGCGGTGGCAAAGCCGAACTCCTCGGCGCCGAGCAGCGCGGCGATGGCGACGTCGCGGCCGGTCTTGAGCTGGCCGTCCGTCTGCAATACCACCCGCGAGCGCAGGTTGTTCAACACCAGGGTCTGGTGGGTTTCGGTGATGCCGAGCTCCCAGGGCAGGCCTGCGTGCTTGATGGAGGTGAGCGGCGAAGCGCCGGTGCCGCCGTCGTGGCCGGCGATGACGATGTGATCCGCCTTGGCCTTGGTGACACCGGCGGCAATGGTGCCGACACCCATTTCCGCAACCAGCTTGACGCTGATACGCGCCTGCCGGTTGGCGTTCTTGAGGTCGTGGATGAGCTGCGCCATGTCCTCGATGGAGTAGATGTCGTGGTGGGGCGGTGGGCTGATCAGGCCCACGCCCGGCGTGGAATGGCGCAGCCTGGCGATGTAGTCGTCGACCTTGCCGCCCGGCAGCTCGCCGCCCTCGCCGGGCTTGGCGCCCTGGGAGATCTTGATCTGGATCTCGTCGGCATTGGCCAGGTAATGGGCGGTGACGCCGAAGCGCCCGGAGGCCACCTGTTTGATGGCGGAGCGTTTGGAGTCGCCGTTGGGCAGACGCTCGAAGCGCTTGGCATCCTCGCCGCCCTCGCCGGTGTTGGATTTGCCACCGATGCGGTTCATGGCCAGCGCCAGCGATTCATGGGCTTCGGGCGAGATGGAGCCGAAACTCATGGCGCCGGTGCAGAAGCGTTTGACGATGTCCTTGGCAGATTCGACTTCGTCCAGCGGGATGGGGCCGCCATTGACGCCTTCTTTGAAGGTCATCAGGCCGCGCAGGGTGCAGCCGCGGGTCGCCTCTTCGTTGGAGGCTTTAGCAAAGCGTTTGTAGGCATCCAGGTTGTTGGTGGCGGAGGCCTGCTGAAGTGCGGAGATCGTCGTCGGATTCCACATGTGCCTTTCGCCGTTGGCGCGCCAATGGACTTCGCCGGGATTGGGGAGCACCTGCAGCGGAATGGTGTTGCGGCCGTAAGCGAGCTCGTGACGGCGCAGCGACTCCTCGGCAAGAATGTCGAAACCCACGCCCTGAACGCGGCTGGGGGTGCCGATGAAGCATTCCTGGATGACTTCGTCGGCGATGCCGACCGCCTCGAAGATTTGCGCGCCCTTGTAGGATTGGACCGTCGAGATGCCCATCTTGGCCATGACCTTGAGAATACCCTTGGCCACGGCTTTTCTGTAGGCGTAGACGATTTTGTCATCGCAGTCCAGATCGCCGCCATTCAACAGGCCGTCGCGGCGCGCCTGCCACAGGGCTTCGAAAGCCAGATACGGATTGATGGCGTCGGCACCGTAGCCGATGAGCATGCAGTGGTGATGCACCTCGCGCGCTTCGCCGGTTTCCACCACGATGCCGATCCTGGTGCGTTCCTCGGTTTTCACCAGGTGGTGGTGGACGCTGGCGGTGGCCAGCAGCGCGCTGATGGGGACGCGATCATCGCCGACATTGCGGTCCGAGAGAATGATCAGGCTGTTGCCGTCGCGGATCGCCTGGCTCGCCTCGTCACGCAGGCGCGCGAGTGCCTGCCGGAGGCCCGCGGTGCCGTCGGCTTTGCTGAAGGTGATATCGAGAACCCGTGATTTCCAGCCGCGGTGGTCGATATGGCGCAGTGCCGCCATTTCCTCGTTGCAAAGAATGGGGTGGGGCACGCGCAGGCGATGGGCGTTTTCCTCGACGCTTTGCAGCAGGTTGCCCTCGGGGCCGATGTAGCACTCCAGGGACATGACCACTTCCTCGCGGATGGAGTCGATGGCCGGGTTGGTAACCTGGGCGAAGAGTTGCTTGAAGTAGTCGTAGATCATCCGTGGATGATCGGAAAGACAGGCCAGCGCGCTGTCGTTGCCCATGGACATGACCGGGTCGCGCAGTTCGCGCACCAGCGGCAACAGCATGAACTGCATGGTCTCGTTGGTGTAGCCGAAGGCGCGCATGCGGTCGAGTAGTGTTTCGGGATCGAAACCGTGGGGCTCGTTCTCGGTGTGCAGGTCGGCGAAATCGATGCGCTGGTCGTCCAACCACTGGCGGAACGGGCGCGAGTTGGCGAATTCGCTCTTGAGCTCTTCGTCGCGGATCAGGCGGCCCTGTGCGAAGTCCAGCAGAAACATCTTGCCGGGCCGCAGGCGGCCCTTGGCCTTGACGTTCTTGGGATCGACGGGCACCACGCCCACTTCGGAGGCCATGATGACCTTGTCGTCGTGGGTGATGTAGTAGCGGCTGGGACGCAGGCCGTTGCGGTCGAGCACTGCGCCGATGTACTGGCCGTCGGTGAAGGCTATGGAGGCGGGGCCGTCCCAGGGTTCCATGATGGTGGAGTTGTACTCGTAGAACGCGCGCTTCTCGTCGGACATGTTGGCGTCGTTCTGCCAGGCTTCGGGAATCATCAGCATGATGGCTTCCTGAAGGGTTCGGCCGTTCATCAGCATGAATTCCAGCACATTGTCGAAATTGCCGGAATCCGAACAATCGGCTTCGACGATGGGGAAGAGTTTTGTCAGCTCATCGCCAAAGAGCTCGCTTTTTACCACACCTTCGCGGGCGTACATCCAGTTGATGTTGCCCTGGCGGGTGTTGATCTCGCCGTTGTGGCTCATGAAGCGGCACGGCTGGGCGCGATCCCAGGACGGAAAGGTGTTGGTGGAGAAGCGCGAGTGCACCATCGCCAGATGGGATTCAAAACGCGGGTCCGCCAGATCCGGATAGAATGGCATCAACTGGGCGGGGGTGAGCATGCCCTTGTAGACGATGACCTTCGAGGACAGCGTACAGATGTAGAACAAGTGCGCCTGGGGATGTGAGGACTCGTAGCGCAGTGTCCGGGTGGCCAGTTTGCGGATGATGTACAGCTGGCGCTCGAAGGCGTTGCCATCGACATCGTCGCTTGCGCCGATGAAGAGTTGCTCCATGTAGGGCCTGGCGGCCAGCGCGGAGGGGCCGACGTCGGCCTTGGCCGGATCGACTGGCAGGTCGCGCCAGCCAATCAGTTTCTGGCCCTGGGCGAAAATGATCTGGTTGATGGCTGCCTTGCAGCGCTCTCTTTCACCCATGTCGGTGGGGAGGAAAAGATTGCCGACGGCGTAGCGGCCCTTGGCGGGCAGGTCGGTGCCGAATTCGGATTTGACGACCTCGGCGAAGAATTTGTGGGGCAGGGCGGTGAGGATGCCGCAACCGTCACCGGTGTTGGCTTCGCAGCCGCAACCGCCGCGGTGGTCCATCATGCGCAGGGCGTGATCCGCGTCGACGACGATACTATGGCTGGGGCGGCCCTTCATGTCGGCCACGAAACCTACACCACAGCTCTCTTTTTCGTTCACCGGATCATACAGGCCGTAGATGGCTGGTATGTTCCGTGTGGTCAGATGGTCTGTGGTTTTCGCCATAAGTTTCTCCAGCTGTAGTCAACTCATCGTTTTTCGCTGATTCTCATGCTTCCCAGACGGGGCCACATAGGCAGAACACTGGTGTTGTGCAGCATTCCGCGATGTCTTGCTGGCCGCTCCGAACCCGTTTCACAGCGTCGGAGTGCCTGGAGAGGCGAGGGCTGCGTGTGCGGCAACCCCTTGCCAAATCAGCTTTTTGTTACCCTGATGAACACCTCGAATTTGGTGGTTTGGGAGTGGATGTTTGGGTCCGGTATTTTTCCGGGCGAAAAAAGTTACCAGATTCGGGAGCCCCTGTAATCCGGTTTTTTTCCAGAAGAGCAAGAAATTTTATGGAGCGGGGAGCCGTTTTGCGGGAAATGCGGGGCGGGAGAGAGGGGCCCTCCCGGAAGAGGAGGGCCCCGATGCGGTGTTACAGTGCCGCGAGGTTTATGCCGGCGGCGCCGGATTCGATCCATTGCTTGACGCGCTTGGCGTCTGCCGAGGGCGTGAACTTGCCGTTGGCCTGCAGGAAGACCATATAGGCGGGGCGGTTGCCGATGTTGGCCTGCATTACCAGGCAACGGCCAGCTTCATTGATGTAGCCGGTCTTGCTGACGGCGATTTGCAGAGGCCCTTGGTGTACCAGCGGATTGCTGTTGCGATACTGCAGGGTACCGGCATTGTTGACCTTGACGAACTCCGACTGATGGGTGCTGAACTTGCGAATCAAATCATACTTGCTTGCGGCAGCCACCATTTTTGCCAGATCCTGGGCTGTGGACACGTTGCGTGGGTTGAGACCACTGGAATCCGCGAAATGGGTATTGCTCATACCCAGTTCCTGCGCCTTGCGGTTCATCGCTGCGATGAAGGCCTTGCTGCCGCCCGGGTAGTGGCGCGCCAGAGCAGACGACGCGCGGTTTTCGGAGGACATCAACGCCAGGTGCAGCATCTCGCTGCGGGTCAGGGTCGCGCCCATCGGCAGGCGAGAGGATGTTTTCTTCAGGTGATCGATATCGTTTCTGTCCACCGTCAGCTTTTCGTTGAGGGGCAGCTTGGCGTCCAGTACGACCATCGCTGTCATCAGCTTGGTGATGGAGGCGATGGATCTGACCGCGGTGGTGTTTTTCTCATAGAGCGGCGTGCCGCTCTTGGCGTCGATGATCAGAACACTGCTGGATTGCAGCCCGGGATCCTTGATGCCCTTGGCGAGATAGGTATTGCCGCCGTTTGCCGGGGCCGGCGCGACGATGCCGGTATTGGCGGGAATGCGGATCTTTTGCCCGGGATGCAGGGCGGTGTTCTTGGAAATGCCGTTGTAGCGGCTCAGTGATGCGACGGAAATACGGTAGCGCTTGGAAATGTCCCACAGGGTGTCACCGCGCCGCACCGTATGGACGGTTGCCGCGGGTTGCTGAATGGCCGGTGCCGCATAGAGATTGGCCTTGCTGCTGGGAATGAACAATACCTGGCCGGGGTGGAGCATGTTGCCGCGCAGCTTGTTGTGGGCGCGCAGGGCATTCACGGACACCTTGTGGCGCGATGCGATGGTCGACAGCGAATCACCGCGTTTGACGCTGTAGCTTGTCACCTGGCTGCCAGCGCCGGCACCGCCTATTTCGCTGCTTTCCAGGGTGGGAATGCGCAGCTGCTGGCCCGGAATGATGCGGTTCGATGACAAACCGTTGTGGGCGAGGATTTCTGGCACGGTGGTATTGTATTTCAGTGCGATGGCATACAGGGTTTCGCCCCGTGCCACGCTGTGCGTGGCGTCCGCCAGCGCCAGGGTCGAAAACCCCGCTGCGAGCGCCACACAGGCTAATAGTTTTCTGATCATCATCGTGTTTGGCCGGGTTGTTCTGGCGTGAGACTCAATTCTTTGGCCTTTAGAGTAGTCTTTTTGATACTTTTGGCAAGCATTTTAATGCGAAAGGCCGAAGAAAATGCCTTTCAAGTCAAAGGCAAGTGAAATTTAACTAGAAATTGGCTGAATTTGTGGTCGAACTCTGGGCTGTAAGCTCTACGTTGACCTCTGGCAGACCCCGGTTTTCCAGTGTTTCTGCTTAAAGCTTACGGCTTGCAGCTTACTTGCCTCACGCACGGCTGTGGTCTTGAACCAGGGCCTGTTAACAGGCCCTAGCGCAGCGGCTTGGTGCGACCGGCAAGAAAATCGGGAAGCTGGTCGATGGGCACGTCGATGGCGTCCGCGTCGCGGCGGCCCTTGTATTCGATGGCACCATTTTCCAGGCCGCGATCACCAACCACGATGCGGTGGGGGATGCCGATCAGCTCGATATCGGCAAGCATCACACCCAGACGCGCCTTGTCCACGTCCATGTAGAGCACGTCGTAGCCCGCCTGACTGAGTTGCGTGTAGAGGGTTTCGCAGGCCTGTCTCACCGGATCGGACTTGTGGGGGTTGATCGGCACAAGGGCAATCTGGAATGGCGCGATCGCCTCGGGCCAGATAATGCCGTTTTCATCGTGGTTCTGCTCGATGGCTGCCGCCACCACGCGGCTGACACCGATACCGTAACAGCCCATGAGCATGGTCTGCTCGCGCCCGTCCTCGCTGAGCACGCGTGCCGCCATGGCTTCGCTGTATTTGGCGCCGAGCTGAAAAATGTGGCCCACTTCGATGCCGCGGCGGATGTCCAGCGTGCCCTTGCCGTCGGGACTGGGATCGCCCGCCACCACGTTGCGGATATCGGCGGTGCGCGGTTCGGGGCAGTCGCGCCGCCAGTTGACGCCTGTGAGGTGAAAGCCATCGCGATTTGCGCCGCATACGAAATCGGCGAGTGCCGCCGCGCTGTGGTCGACGATCATGGGAATGCCGAGATTCACGGGCCCGAGCGAGCCCGCCGAGCATTCCAGAGCCGCCTGGATATCCGCTTCCGCGGCGAATGTCAGCGGTGCGAGCACGCCATCGAGTTTTTCCGCCTTGATGTCGTTGAGCTCGTGATCGCCGCGCAGTACCAGGGCGACGAGGCCGCCTTCGAGGTCACTTTTCACGATCAGGGTTTTCACCGTGGCGGTCGCGCTGACACCGAGCTGTGCGCAGACTTCTTCGATGGTGCGTACGCCGGGAGTGGCGATCTCGGTCATCGCTGTCCCGGCTGATGGCCGGCTGGCCGCCGGGGGCAGGGCTTCGGCTTTTTCGATGTTGGCGGCGTAGTCGCTGTCGGAGGAGAACGCGATGTCGTCTTCGCCCGAATCGGCAAGGACGTGAAACTCATGGGAAAAGCTGCCGCCGATACTGCCGGTGTCCGCCAGCACCGGGCGGAAATTCAGGCCCAGGCGAGTAAAGATATTGCAGTAGGTTTTGTGCATCAGATCGTAGGTCTGCTGCAGGCTTTCCTGGGTCAAATGGAAGGAGTAGGCATCCTTCATGATGAATTCCCGCGCCCGCATGATGCCGAAGCGGGGACGTATTTCGTCGCGGAACTTGGTCTGGATCTGGTAGAAATTCGCGGGGAGCTGTTTGTAGCTGCGAATCTCATTGCGGATCAAATCGGTGATGACTTCCTCGTGGGTGGGGCCCAGGCAGAACTCCCGTTGATGACGATCGCTGATGCGCAGCAGTTCGGGGCCGTATTGTTCCCAGCGTCCCGACTCCACCCACAGATCGGCGGGCTGCACCACGGGCATCAAGACTTCCTGGGCGCCGGATTTATCCATTTCTTCGCGCACGATGGTTTCCACGCGGCGCAGCACCTTCAAGCCGAGTGGCAGCCAGGTGTAGAGCCCGGTGGCCAGCTTGCGGATCATGCCGGCGCGCAGCATCAGTTTGTGACTGATGACTTCGGCGTCAGCAGGCGATTCCTTTTGGGTGGCGATGAGATATTGGCTTGCGCGCATGGTCCCTCTTGGTATGGCGTTTTTTGGAATGGGTTTATTCTAAGAGCCCGCCGGGGAACTGGCAATCTTGCCCGTGTTCGCGGCCAGTGGTTTTTTGCGTGCAACCGGCAGCGTTGCGAGACACGATGAAGGAGATGGAAAGAATGTTTGAACTCGATGCAACCCTGGCGCGCGATTCTCTCGTGCTGGGCAGTTTTCCCCTGTGTCTGTTATTGAGCAGCAGGGACGGTAACTATCCCTGGTTCATTCTGGTGCCGCGCCGCGCGAGTATCAGGGAGGTGTTCGAGCTCTCCGCACTGGACCAGCAACAGCTGTTGCGCGAATCGGTGACCTTGAGCAGGGCCTTGCAGCAGGCTTATGGTGGCGACAAGCTCAACGTGGCCGCGCTCGGCAATATGGTGCCGCAGTTGCATGTGCACCACATCGTGCGTTACCGGGAGGATCCGGCGTGGCCAAAGCCGGTGTGGGGCGCGGTGCCTGCCCGGGAGGTGGCGGAGGATGTTTTGTGGGCGCGCGCAGAAGCTCTGCTCAAATGTTTGAGCGCCGATTTTGAGCGCGCCTGAGCTAAAAAGTGAAAACCCCGCACGGAGCGGGGTTTCTACAATCTCAGTTCGCCATATCCTTGAGCTTTTTCAGCGGAGAGACCTTTACGCTGATGCTCGCGGGGCGGGCTGCAAAGGTGGTTTCCTGGCCGGTGAAGGGGTTGATTCCCTTGCGGGCCTTGCGAGCCGGTTTTTTGACGGTCTTGATCTTGAACAGGCCGGGCAGTGTGAAATCACCCACGGCACGCTTCTTGATGTGGCGCTCGATGAGGTCGGACAGACCATCCAGAACCGCGGTGACATCCTTCTTGCTGAGGCTGGTGTCTTCGGCGAGCTGGTTGATGATCTGGGTTTTGGTGAAACGGTCGGTAATGGGGCTGAGCTTTTTGGCGGGCGCCGCGGCTTTGGGTGCTGCGGGCTTCTTCGCTTTTGCAGGCGTGGCTTTTGGTTTTGCTGCCGTGGCAGTGGCGCTTGCTTTTCTGGTGGCCATGGTATGGGTCCCTTTGCGTGTGTTGTTGATTCGAGTGCTCAAAGTGCGGCTTGTATCGGTTTCCTGTGGTTGACACCGGTTTCTTTCGTTGCCGTAAAGAGATCAGATCCTCCAGCGGAGTGAATACAACCTCAGCCGTCGCTATGTATAAAGCATCTTTTTCTTCATGGCAATAAATTACGCTATAAAAACAGTGATTTTCTTGCCAGACAGGCAATTTTTTGCCCAGCTTGGCACTTTGTCGCGCGGCTGGGGTGGGCCGGGGGCGCACTTCTAGCCTGAAAGGGTCTGGGGTATAATGCAGCGCTTTTTGTTTTGGCTCTTGAAATACGAGCCGCCAGCCTTTGATCTTTGTGAGGAAAACACCCTATGCCTATCTACGCCTATCAGTGCCAGGCCTGTGGTCAGGAGATTGAAGCCATTCAGAAAATCAGTGACGCGCCGTTGACGGAATGTGCCTCCTGCAAGGGTGCGTTGAAAAAGATGCTCACTGCGCCGGCCTTTCGCTTGAGTGGTTCTGGCTGGTACGAGACTGATTTCAAGAAAGACAACCGCAAGAACCTTGCCGGCGATCAGCCGTCTGCCTCCTCCAGCGACAGTTCCGGAGGCTGTGGCTCCGGTGCTTGCGCTGCCGCGGACTGACGAGCCGTTTCATCTATTCGTTTACAGACATCGGGAACTATTGAATGCGTACGAGCTATTGTGGCGATCTGCGGGCCGCCAATGTTGGGGATGAAGTTACCCTCTGCGGCTGGGCCGACAGGCGGCGGGATCACGGCGGCGTCATTTTTATCGATCTGCGCGACCGCGCGGGTATCGTCCAGGTCGTTTTCGACTCCGATTGCGGAGAGTATTTCGCTGTCGCCGACAGAATTCGTAGCGAGTACGTGCTGCAGGTCAAGGGGAAGGTAAGAGCGCGCACGCCAAATACCGTCAATCCCGCCATGGGAACCGGTGAGATCGAAGTGTACGTCTCTGAACTGACGATTCTCAACAGCGCCGAAACGCCGCCGTTCCAGCTCGACGAGCACATTCAGGTGGGCGAGGATGTGCGCCTGCGCTATCGCTACCTCGACCTGCGGCGTCGCAAGATGATGGACAATCTGCGTTTCCGTTCCGATGTCACGATCGCCATTCGCAATTTCCTGAGCGAGAGCGGCTTCCTCGAGATCGAGACGCCGATGCTGACACGCGCCACGCCCGAGGGCGCGCGGGACTACCTGGTGCCGAGCCGCACCCACGAAGGCAAGTTCTTTGCACTGCCGCAATCGCCCCAGCTGTTCAAGCAGCTGCTGATGGTGTCCGGCATGGATCGCTATTTCCAGATCGTGAAATGTTTTCGCGACGAGGATCTGCGCGCCGATCGCCAGCCGGAATTCACCCAGGTGGATATCGAGCTCTCGTTTACGGATGAGGCGGAGATCACCGGGATTTCCGAAGCACTGGTGCGCGAGCTGTTCCAGAAGACGCTGAATGTGGATCTCGGCGAGTTCCCGCGCATGCCCTACAGCGAGGCGATGGACAAGTACGGTTCCGACAAGCCGGATCTGCGCATTCCCCTGCAGTTGGTGGAAATCAAGGATTTGCTCACGGATGTGGAGTTCAAGGTATTTTCCGGTCCCGCCAACGACCCCAAGAGCCGCGTCGCGGCCATGCTGGTAAAGAATGGCAACGACCTGCTGTCCCGCAAACAGATCGATGCCTACACGCAGTTCGTCGCAATCTACGGCGCGAAGGGGCTCGCCTATATCAAGGTCAATGACGTCAACGATCTGGAAAACGGGCTGCAGTCGCCGATCATCAAGTTCCTGCCGGAGGCGACCCGCAAGGCCATTCTCGAGCGCCTCGGCGCGGAAACCGGCGACGTCATCTTCTTCGGCGCCGACAAGGCCAACATCGTCAACGATGCACTTGGTGCGCTGCGTTGCAAGCTGGGTGAGGATCTCGATCTGTACACCTGCGAGTGGGCGCCGCTGTGGGTCGTGGATTTCCCCATGTTCGAAGCCGACGACAAGGGCGGCTGGACGGCCATTCACCACCCGTTCACACGCCCCGCCTGCACGCCCGAGGAGTTGGCGAGCAACCCCGAGGGTGCGCTGTCGCGTGCCTACGACATGGTTCTCAACGGCACCGAGGTGGGCGGCGGTTCGCTGCGTATTCATTCGCCGGCGATGCAGCGCGAAGTGTTCAAGGTGTTGGGCATCGGCGACGAGGAAGCGCAGGAGAAATTCGGCTTTCTGCTCGATGCGCTCAAGTATGGCTGTCCCCCCCACGGTGGCCTGGCCTTCGGCCTCGACCGCCTGGTAATGCTCATGGTGGGCGCCGATTCCATCCGCGATGTCATCGCGTTTCCGAAAACCCAGTCTGCCAACTGCTTGCTGACGGATGCGCCTGGCGCAGTAAGCAACGAGCAGCTCAAGGAACTGCATATCCGTCTGCGGGAGAAAGTAGCCAAACAATGATTTGGCAGCGGAGGTAAGCAGTGGCTGGACACAGCAAATGGGCCAATATCAAACACCGCAAGGCGGCTCAGGACGCCCGGCGGGGCAAGATATTCACCAAGCTCATTCGCGAGATCGTGGTCGCCGCCCGTGAGGGCGGCGGCGTGCCGGAAGACAACCCGCGCCTGCGGGCGGTGATGGACAAGGCGCTCGCTGCCAACATGAAGCGCGACACCATCGACAAGGCCATCGCGCGCGGCACCGGCGCCGCAGACGGCGAGAATTACGAAGAGGTCACCTACGAAGGCTATGCCGCTGGCGGCGTTGCCGTGCTGGTCGAATGCATGACAGACAATCGCAATCGCACCGTATCCGAAGTGCGCCACGCATTCTCGCGGCGCGGCGGCAACCTGGGTACGGACGGCTCCGTGGCCTATCTCTTCACCAGGGCCGGACAGCTCTATTTTGCGCCGGGCAGCGACGAAGAGCAGATCATGGAGGTGGCCCTGGATGCCGGTGCCAGCGACGTCATCCAGCACGACGATGGCGCCATCGAAGTCATCACGCCCTGGGATGTTCTCGAGGCCGTGCGCGCTGCAATGACTGCAGCGGAACTTGCTCCCGAAAACGCCGAAGTCACCATGCTGGCGGAGACTACCGTTGCCCTCGAAGGTGACAGCGCGCAGAAACTGCTTGCGCTGGTGGATCAGCTCGAGGATCTCGACGACGTACAGAATGTCTATACCAACGCCGATATTTCTCCCGACCTGTTGCCGGATGCGGAGTGAGGGGCGCCGGGGCGCCACCCACTCATTCGCCGACCCTTTCCTCGAAGGAAACCAAAGATGACGTTTGATTCAAGGTCGTTCCGCGACACGCTCGGCGCTTTTGCCACCGGCGTCACTGTGATCACTGCGCGCAGTGAACGCGGCGACGACGTGGGCATCACGGTCAACAGTTTCAGCGCCGTGTCGCTGGAGCCACCGCTGGTGCTGTGGAGTCTGGGGCGGGATGCACAGAGCTTCGACAGCTTTGTCGCTGCCGAGCATTTCGTGATTCATGTGCTCGCGGAAGACCAGCAGGCGCTTTCCAACCACTTTGCCACCAAAAGCAACGACAAGTTTGCCGGCCTGGCGCTGGAGCGCGGCGACACAGGTATCGCGTTGTTGCAGGGCTGTGCCGCACGCTTCGACTGCAAAACCGCGTTCCGCTACGAAGGCGGCGACCATGTCATCATCGTTGGCGAGGTCTTTCATATCGAGAACACGGCACTGCCACCGCTGGTCTTTCATCGCGGCAGTTACTGTCGTTTGGTGAACGACTGTCGTTGAGCTATAAGCTGTAAGCTATAAGTTGAACTCTGGCAGAACGCCGCTCTTGCCGTGCGCCTGCTTAAAACTGACAGCTCAACCAACACAGTCCGAGCTACCACTGCGCAAAGCTGGCGGACAACCCAGAGGGATATACCGGTACGGATGTAGGAGCTTGCCTGCAAGCGACCGGGGTTACGGATTTGTTCGGGATGGTTGTGTCGCCTGCAGGCAGGCTCCTACAGGGTGCTTCTTTTGAAGAGATCAGCGTACAGCTTACGGCTTACCGCTCGACCAACCGCTATATAAAGCTGGCGGACAGCCCAGAGGGATATACCGGTACGGATGTAGGAGCTTGCCTGCAAGCGACCGGGGTTGTGGATTTGTTCGGGATGGTTGTTGTCGCCTGCGGGCAGGTTCCTACAGGGTGCTTCTTTTGAAGAGATCAACTTACAGCTTACGGCTTATAGCTTTGTACGGAGCTATAAGCTGCCAAATACTCATGGTCGGCCCGTAACAACCCCTCAATTAACAACCCCTCAATCGCGGCAGCGAAGTTTTTCCTTGATCAAGGCGACGCGCTCTTCCGGGTGCAATTCCAGGTTGCCGAGACCTTCCACCAGTTCCAGGCGGGTTTTCAAACCGATGCCGTTGGCAATCTGCACGGCGAGTCCCGGGCGCGCGTTGAGCTCGAGAATCATGGGGCCGCGGTTTTCGTCCACGACAAAATCACAGCCGATGTAGCCGAGCCCCGTCATGTCGTAGCACTTGGCGGAGAGCAGGAGAATCTCATCCCAGTCGGGGATTTGCAGGTCGGAAAAATCCACGCCGGTGTCCGGGTGCTTGTCCACCAGATAGTCTTTCCGCACCGCGCGGATGGCGTGGCCATCGCAGATGTCGATACCGACGCCGACCGCGCCCTGGTGCAGGTTGGCCTTGCCGTCGGAACGGCGTGTGGGACAGCGCATCATGGCGAGGATCGGATAGCCCTTGAAGACGATGACGCGGATGTCGGGCAGGCCCTCGAAGCTGTAGTTGAGCAGATAGGGCAGCCCGCGCACCAGTGATTCGACCACTGCGGTGTCGGGCCTGCCGCCGAGACTGTAGACACCGCTGAGGATGTTGGAAATGTCGCGGCGGATTTCGGGCAAGGTGACGACCTTGCCGCTGGGCTTGAGAAAATTTTCGCCCTCGCGTCCGGATATGATGATGATGCCCTTGCCACCGCTGCCGCGCAGGGGCTTGATGGCAAAGCCGTCGAGAGGCGAGAGCAGGGCACCGAGATTTTTGAGATCGCCCGTGTAGCGGATGACGCCGTACAGTTCGGGTACGCGGATCCCGTACTTGCGCGCCGCTTCCTTGGTCTTGAGTTTGTCATCCACCAATGGAAAGAGATGGCGCGGGTTGTAGCGCGCAATATAGGCGACGTTTCTGGCGTTCATTCCGAGAACGCCCATCTTGCGCATTTTGGCGATGGTATCGAACATCACTTATCGATCAGGAAGCGGAAGCGTTTGAGTTCGGTGAGGCGATAACCGGTGTACTGGCCCAGCACCATGATGATACCCAGCTCGATGAGAAGGATCTCGGGGAAATTGTAGGTCAGGTGCTCGACGTAGCGATTGGTCATCACCAGATAGGCAATCACCGCCACGACCAGGCTGCCGGTGCCCTGGCGCAACACTTCCTTGGGGCCATCCTCTTCCCACACGATGGACATGCGCTCGATGGTCCAGGCGATGATGATCATCGGGAAGAACGTGATGGTCATCACCTGGTCGAGGCCCAGCTTGTAACTGAGAATACTGAAGCCGGCCATGAGGATCACCACGGTGATCACCACTGCCGCGAGCCTCGCCACCATGAGCAGGTCGAGTTTGCTCAGATAGGAGCGGATCCACAGGCCGACGCCCACCAGCGTCACCAGGATGGCGATGCCGGGCAACAGCTGAGTTTGAATGAAGGCGAGGGCGATCAGTACCGGCATGAAGGTGCCCGACGTCTTGAGGCCCACGAGAACCCGGAAGATCACCACCACCAGGGCGCCGATGGGCACCAGCAACAGCATTTTGAAGATGGTTTGCTTGTCGATCGGCAGGCTGTAGATATTGAAATCGATCAGCGCCACACTCTCGCTTTGCAGCTCCTGCAGCGCCACGGCCTTGGCGGAAATGTCGTTGCTCAATACCGAGAAGCGCACCTGTGAATTGTAGCCGCCGATGACATCGAGCATGGAGCGGCCGCCCCGTTGCCACATATAGAAGTTCTTGGGGATGCCTTCGGTGGCGGTGATGGGGTTGAAGATGACCCAGCGCTCGCCGCCGTAGACTTCGATGAGCTCCTCGGGGCGCTGGTTGTAAAGGCGGTTTTCCAGGTAGATGCCGCGGATCATGCGCGCTGGAATGCCGGCTTCCGCCAGCAACTGGATCGCCAACTGGGCGCGGCTTGGATCTTCGCTGGCGGCAAACAGGAGCTGGGCGTCCTGCGCCATGTGCTGATCGGTCAGCATCTGCAGAAGTTGCTGCGCGAAGCTGAGGTCGTCGGCGGACAGGCGCCGCGCGCTTTCGATCAGGCTGAGCGCGGCGACCCGCTCCACAGGCGTCCACACTGGCGGGGTGGGGGCCTCGGGGGGCTCGACCGGGTTGGCCTGCTCATCGAGGTGCTGGGTCACTTCCAGTTTGTAGTACAGGGTTTGCGGTCCGCGCGCTTCCTGGCGGGTCCAGAGTGCGCGGCGCAGTGTCTCCTCCTGAATGCTGAAACCGTAACCCGCGGAGGCGAACACTTCATCCAGCACGCGGTACTGTTGCTGGTCTTCGGGCAATGCGAGATCGACCTTGACCGGGCCGCCCCTGGCGTTGAACGTGAGTTTCGCCTCGACGCTCCACACCTGGCGCTTCTCGTCCGGCAGAAGAGGGAAATGCAGAAAATGCGCCTTGTAGGCGGTGAGACACAGTCCCGCCACGGCGAAGAGGATTGCAAAAAGATAAACCTGCCCCTTGGGTGACATACTCAGCCTTCAGCCTGTGCCTGGGTGGGAGTTTGCGGAAGAGTTTCCATGTATCCGGAGCGCCCGTCAGCTATTTGGCGATGAATTCCTGGCTGACGTCCACCACGGCGTTGTTGCGCAGGAAATCCCGACCGATGAGAACGGGGTATTCCATTGCCGAACGATCATTCAGGGAAAACTCGATCATGTCGCTGAATGAACCGAGCGTCATGCGCATCATGACCTTGACGCGCCGTTCGGCTTCGTCCTGGGTCACCTGGCGCACCATGACGCGGCGAACGACTTCCCGCTCCATGGTGACCGGTTCTTCCTTCTTGCCCATGTCGAGCTCGAACTTCACCCAGCGTTTGCCGTCGCGTTCGAAGGTGACGATGTTGGTGGCGTGTATGGACGAACCCTCGGCACCGGAATCGATACGCGCGGTATAGGTGACACCGGGGGGATCGAGGCGAATATGCTCCAGTTGCCCGACCAGCATTTTGCCGTCCACTTTCGCCGCAGGGCACACGGGGCAGGGCTTTGGCTTCGGCGGCGGCGGACAGGTCGGGACCGGCACGGGCTCGGGTTCGGGACACACCGGCGCGGGCGGCTCCTCTGGCAGCACCACCTCTGGCGCTGTCTGCGGCGGGAGCTCCGAAGCCTGCTCGACGGCTGGCGTAGCGGGCGCTTCGCTTTGTTGGGGAGTGCTTTCGCAGGCTGCCAGCAACAGCGATGCTGCCATGAGGCAGATCAATGCGTGCAAGCGGCTCGGTGGTTTGGATTCCCCTGGTCTCATGGCCTTTTTCTTGACTGGTAGCGTGTGACGTTGACGTTGCGCAAAATCATCCGATGACAATGATTTAGGGCGGTTTTGCGCGGATAATGATAATGTCTCGCGGCGCACATTGAAAGAAACTCTTGTGATCCGTTCTCAAAAAGGCCGTGCAAGCCTCGATTCAGTGTAAATACCAGTGGATGCGACCATGATTTTGCCCTCCCCGAGCGTGCCCCCAGCCGCTATTTTTGATCTCGATTTTCCCCGCTGTCTGGGCGCTCCCGTCAATCATGCCGGCTTCAGGGTTGAACCCGAAGATTTCGTCGTCGACGAGGATCTGGGCTTTGCCGCGGATGGCGAGGGCGAGCATCTGTTGCTGCAAATCCGCAAGCGCGACCAGAACACGCGCTGGATCGCGGCCCTGCTGGCGGAACATTTTGCCGTGTCTGATGCTGCCGTAGGCTACTGTGGTCTCAAGGACCGGCGCGCCGTCACCTGTCAGTGGTTCAGTGTCCATCTGCCGGGAAAGACCATGCCCGCGCTGCCGGAGCTTGAGGGCGCCGAGATCCTCGCCGCTGCTCGCCACGGCAAAAAACTGCGCCCCGGAATGCACCACCGCAACCGCTTCGCCATTGTGTTGCGGGACCTGAGCGGCGCGCGGGACGAGCTGGACGCACGGCTGGCGGCCGTGGCCCGCGATGGCGTACCCAATTATGTCGGGGAGCAGCGCTTCGGTATCGACGGCAACAACCTGCGTGAAGTCGACAGGATCGTCTCTCATCCGCGGCCGCGCTTTCGCGGTCGGCGCGGCGGGCTCTATTTGTCAGCCGCCCGCTCATGGCTTTTCAATCTGGTGCTGGCCGAGAGAGTGCGCGAGGGTACCTGGCGCAACGCGACGGTCGTCGATGGGCCGCTGTGGGGTCGGGGCCGGCCCTCGACGACGCCGGAGGTGGCACAGGAGGAGCTGCGGGTTCTCGCGCCCTGGCAGCCCTGGTGCCTGGCGCTGGAACACAGTGGTTTGCGCCAGGAGCGCCGGGCGCTGGTATTGCGTCCCGAGGATTTTCGCTGGCGCTGGCAGGAGAATGATCTTGCCCTGTGGTTCGAGCTGGCGCCCGGGTGTTACGCGACCTCGGTTTTGCGGGAGCTGGCTTTACTGGATGTGCCACGGGAACCGGCCGCTGGGGGCGACGACGCACCATCGTCCGTGCCGGGTTAACGATCGCGAAGCATATGGTATAGTAGCTCGCATTGACGTAAGGCCCCGGGCCCATGCACAAAATACAGAACAGATGGTTGAGGAGAGCGGGTGAGTTCCGTTGATTTCAGCGGTATCGGGATGACATCGCAGCGCACGCACGAGCGTTTGCTGCAAAGCTTGCGCGAGCAAGGCATCCACAATGAGCGGGTGCTCGATGCCATGCGCAAGGTGCCCCGCCATATTTTCCTCGATGAAGCCCTGGCTCACCGGGCCTACGAAAACACAGCGCTACCCATCGGTTATTCCCAGACCATCTCCCAACCCTATACCGTTGCGCTGATGACCCAGCTGCTGCTGGCCTACGGGCCGCGCCACAAGGTGCTGGAGATCGGCACCGGTTCGGGATACCAGGCGGCGATCCTCGCCAATCTCGTGGACAAGGTCTATACGGTGGAAAGAATCAAACCCCTGCTTGTCAAGGCGCGTGAGCGCTTTCGGGCGCTGGGTTTGCGCAACATCATCAGCGGTCATTCGGATGGCGGTGAAGGCTGGGGCCAGTACGCGCCCTACGACGCCATTCTCAGTACCGCAGCACCCCAGAAAGTGCCGGAAGAGTTGCTCCACCAACTGGCGCCCGACGGCATTCTGGTGATTCCTGTCGGAAATGAATCCGATCAGGAATTGCGCACCATCCAGCGCATGGGCGACACCAGCAACTTTGAAGAAGAAGTGATCACCAAAGTGAGGTTTGTGCCGCTGCTCGGCGGCATACAGCGGTAGCATGGCGTCATCTGTCAGGGGTTCAGTGCGGTTCGGTATGCGCGGAAAGCGCGGGGTCTCTATGTGGTTCGGCGCAGCCTTGGTCGCGGTTGCCGCCATCGCTCAGGCCGCTCCGGCGCCGGTGCACGAGCGGCCGCAGCCGCCGACCCGCAAGATTCTCACCCATCTGGTGTCTTCCGGAGAAACCCTGTACGTCATCGCCTGGCGCTATGAGCTGGATTTTCAGAGCCTTGCCGACGCCAATGGCCTGCAGCCGCCCTATGAGCTGAGACCGGGACAGCGCTTGTCGCTGGATGTCGAACGACCATCTACCTCGTCGACGCGCCAGGTCGCCAGTGCTCCGGCGCAAGCCGCTCCGCAGACCGCGGGCGGAGGCGTCACCACCTTCGCCGTGGAGGGCTCCCCGGCGCTTGAGACCGGCAGCGGGCTGACAGTCACCGAGGGGGTGTCGCAAGCTCCAGCCGAGCCTCACACAGAGCCGGTGTGGACCGATGATGAAGAAGCCACGGCCATGGCGATATTCTCTCCCCAGCTCGAGGAACCGCCGCCGCGCGCCACCACGGAGCCGACGGTGTCGCCGCCTCTTGCGCCGGCAAGTGAGTGGCTGTGGCCCTTGCGGGGAAGGGTCGAGAAAGAATACGATGCCGCGAAGGTTCAAAAGGGCATCAACATCTATCCCGAACCCGGTGCGGCCGTCCACGCTGCTGCACCCGGAGTCGTGGTGTATGCTGGCAACGGGCTGCGCGGTTACGGCAACCTGTTGATCATAAAACACAGCGATAAGCACCTGAGTGCTTACGCCCATAACAAGACTCTGCTGGTCGATGAGAGTCAGAGTGTCAGTCAGGGACAAAAAATCGCCGAAGTTGGTACGAACGCGAATAGCCGCCTTTATTTCGAAATCCGTGAAAATGGCAAACCCGTGGATCCTTTGGAATTATTGCCGAAACAATAGCGGTTCATTGGCTGGTCGTGCTAAAGTCATGCGTTCGTGAAAACGACGGAAGCGGATAAATAAAAGGCCAGGAAACGTGTTATGGCGGACGATGAGATCCCTGACAGTGGTATTAGCGATATCGAGGACGTTGAAGAAAATAACGAGACGGTCGATGATCTCGACGATGCGTCCCCTCAAGAAGAAGTCATAGAAGATATTCCCCGCAATTTCGACACGGCAGAAATCGACGCCACCAATATTTATCTTCGCGAGATAGGCTATGCGCCGTTGCTGACCGCGGAGGAAGAGGTGTTCTACGGGCGCCTCGTGCAAAAGGGTGACGAAGCCGCTCGCAAGAAGATGATCGAGAGCAACCTGCGTCTGGTGGTGAAGATTTCCCGGCGTTACGCAAATCGCGGCCTGGCGCTGCTCGATGTGATCGAGGAGGGCAATCTGGGCTTGATGCGTGCCGTGGAAAAATTCAATCCCGAGCTCGGGTTTCGTTTTTCCACCTATGCCACCTGGTGGATCAAGCAGACCATCGAGCGGGCGTTGATGAATCAGACGAGAACCATCCGCCTGCCGATTCACGTGGTCAAGCGCATGAATTCCTATCTGCGGGTGGCGCGGGAATTGGCACAAAAACTCGATCACGATCCCAGCGCGGAAGAAATTGCCCAGTTGCTCGACATTCCCGTGGCCGAGGTCACCAAGGTTCTCGAGCTGAACGAGCGGGTGACTTCGGTGGATGTCCCCGTAGGCCGTTCCGGCGACAAGATGATCGTGGAAACCATCGCCGACGAAGTCAATCTGGGGCCGGAGGAAATGCTGGAGGATGTGCAGGTCAATGCCGAGATCGACCATCTTCTCGACCAGCTGAGCTCCAAACAAACCGATGTACTGTGCCGCCGTTTCGGGTTGCGCGGCCACGATCCGCAGACCCTCGAGGAAGTGGGAGCTGCGGTGGGTCTGACCCGCGAGCGCGTGCGTCAGATTCAGGTGGAATCGCTGCGCAAGCTGCGCACCCTGATGTTGCGCGAAGGGCTGAACCCGGATGTGCTGTTCAACCAGAATTCGTAGGGCTCCGACGTAGCAGGGCATGCAGGCCCTGGCTGGAGCACTGGGAGAGCGGGTTTTTCCAGGCTTTGGCTTGGAGCTTACAGCTCATGCCTCAACGGCTGACTCAGCTACAGGGGCAGCACAGCTTGCCGGTTTGTGAACAGGTGACGCACGGGCGAAAAAAAACGGCCCGAAGGCCGTTTTCTTGAGTGCGAGCCTTCAGCGCTCGAGTTTGTCCAGCTTGCCGGGCTTGCCGTCCCACTCTTCCGCATCGGGCAGTGGGTCGCGTTTCTCGGTGATGTTGGGCCAGACTTCAGCCAGTTCAGCGTTCAATTCGAGGAACGTCTGCTGATCATCGGGCAGCTCGTCCTCGGCAAAGATGGCCTCAGCCGGGCACTCGGGCTCACAAAGGGCACAGTCGATACACTCGTCGGGGTGAATGACGAGGAAGTTGGGACCTTCGTAGAAACAGTCTACCGGGCACACTTCGACGCAGTCAGTGTATTTGCATTTGATACAGTTCTCGCCGACGACAAAGGTCATGGCCGGATTTCTCCCTTCGCATTGGAAAACGCCGGAATTATAAAGTAAAAAGCACGAAGCGTCAGCCACCAGGGCGCATTCAGCGCTCGAGCAGTGTCTGCAGCCGGTAAAGTGCCTCCAGCGCCTCACGCGGCGAGAGCCCGTCGGGTTCGAGGGTGCGGGCAAAATCCAGCGCGGGGTGGTCCTCGCGGGCGAACAGCAGCTCCTGTTGGTAGGGGTTGCCCGCCTGCGCCGTTTCCCCGCCTGCCGGGCGCTGGCTGGTATTCTCCAGTTTGTGCAACTCGGCGCGCGCCAGCCGGATTACGGTGGGCGGGATACCCGCCAGTTTTGCCACCTGAATGCCGTAACTCTGATTGGCCGGGCCTTCCTGCACGGCATGCAGAAAAACGATGTTGTCGTGGTACTCGGTGGCGTCCAGGTGCACGTTGGCGGTCTGCGGGATCTGTTCCGGCAGTGCCGTCAGTTCGAAATAGTGGGTGGCGAACAAGGTGAAGGCGCGCACTTCCTTCGCCAGGTGCACGGCGCACGCCCAGGCCAGCGAGAGACCGTCGAAGGTGCTGGTGCCGCGGCCTATTTCGTCCATCAATACCAGGCTCTGCGGCGTGGCGTTGTGGAGAATGTTGGCGGTTTCGGTCATTTCCACCATGAAGGTGGAGCGCCCGCCCGCGAGGTCATCCGAGGAGCCGATGCGGGTAAAGATGCGGTCCACCAGGCCGATGGTGGCGCCGCGCGCGGGAACGTCGCTGCCGATGTGGGCCAGCAGCACGATCAATGCCGCCTGGCGCATGTAGGTGGATTTACCGCCCATGTTGGGGCCGGTGATGATCAGCATGCGGCGCTCGTCGTGGAGCTTCAGGTCATTGGCGACGAAAGGTTTGTCCAGCACCGCTTCCACGACCGGGTGGCGACCGGCGTCGATGCTGATGCCGGGCGTTTCCTGCAGCTCGGGGCGCGCCCAGTCGAGGCTGTGGGAGCGCTCGGCGAGATTCACCAGGACGTCGAGTTCGGCAACCGCTGCCGCGCTGCGCTGCAGGGCGCCCAGATCCTCGTTGAGCTTTTCCAGCAGCTCGTCGTAAAGCGCCTTCTCGCGTGCCAGCGCGCGACTCTTGGCCGACAGCGCCTTGTCCTCGAAGGTTTTGAGCTCGGGAGTGATATAGCGCTCGGCGTTCTTCAGGGTCTGGCGGCGGATATATTCCACGGGCGCATTGGCTGCCTGGCCGCGTGATATTTCGATGTAATAGCCATGAACCCGGTTGTAGCCCACTTTTAGCGTGGAAATCCCGGTGCGGGCCTTTTCCTGTTCTTCGAGCCGGATCAGGAAGTCGCCGGCGTTGCTGCTGATGGCGCGCAGTTCGTCGAGCTCGGCGTCATAGCCTTCCGCGATAACGCCGCCATCGCGGATCACCACGGGGGGATTGTCGGTGATGGCCGCACTCAGCAGTGCCGTTTGCTCGGGAAACAGGGCGATTCTTTCACGCAGTGATACGGCGTGTGCGAGGTCGGTTTCCGCCAGCAGCGCCTGCAGTTCCGGCAAGGTGGCGAGGGAGTCGCGCAGGCGTGTCAGATCCCGCGGGCGCGCGGAGCGCAGCGCCAGACGGCCGAGGATGCGCTCCATGTCGCCGATGGCGCGCAGCGGCTCTGCAAAGCGTTCAAAGAAATAATTTTCGCGCAAGAGGGCGATGCTCTGCTGGCGGTGGCGCAACACCTCCAGGTCGCGCAGCGGGCGGTTGAGCCAGCGCCGCAACAGGCGGCTGCCCATGGCGGTGCGGGTTTTGTCCAGCACGCTCGACAGGTTGTTGCCATCACCGCCGTCCAGGTCGCGGTCGATCTCCAGGTTTTTGCGCGTCGCGGCGTCCATCACCACGCAATCCTGCGGGTTTTCGACGACAAGCGCCTGAAGATGGGGGAGCGCCGTCTTCTGGGTTTCGCGCGCGTATTGCAGCAAACAGCCGGCGGCACACAGGGCGACGGGCAACTGCTGACAGCCGAAGGCGCTGAGGTCGCGGGTGCCGAATTGCTCGCAAAGCTTGCGGGTGGCGGTTTCCAGATCGAATTCCCAGGGTGGGCGGCGCCCCAGTCCGGGGCGGTTGGCCAGTTGCTGAGGCAGGCTGATTTCCTCGTTGATCAACAGCTCGGCGGGGTTGATGCGCTGGATCTCGCCCAGCATGCCTTCCTCGTTGGCGGCCTGGAGCACGGTGAAGCGACCGCTGCCGAGATCCAGGGTGGCGATGCCGTAGGCGGTTTTTCCCTTGTGAATTGCCACCAGAAGATTGTCGCGGCGCTCTTCGAGCAGGCTCTCGTCCGTTACCGTGCCGGGGGTGACGATACGAACCACCTTGCGCTCGACCGGCCCTTTGCTGGTGGCGGGATCGCCGATCTGCTCGCAGATCGCCACCGACACGCCCTGGCGCACCAGGCGCGCGAGATAGCCTTCCGCCGCATGGTAGGGCACACCGGCCATGGGAATAGGCTCGCCGTTGTTCTTGCCCCTGGCAGTCAGGGTGACGTCAAGCAGTTTGGCGGCCTTGCGGGCATCATCGAAGAACAGCTCGTAAAAGTCCCCCATGCGGTAGAACACCAGCTCGTTGGGGTGTTCCGCCTTGATTTTCATGTATTGCGCCATCATTGGCGTGAGATTTTCGAGGGCGTTTTCTGATGAGGACATGGATATTGCGAACTTGCCGAAAGGCTGAGATTCTACGTCATGAATGCGGGGTGTGTCCCCAATCCACCCACACCTGAGCCCGCGTCCCGCGGGAAAATCACGAAAAGGACAGGATCATGGATTCCCTGAAAGATCTTCACCGCGCCATGCGGGCATTTGCCGAGGAGCGCGACTGGCGGCAATACCACTCGCCGAAGAACCTCGCAATGGCGCTCTGCGGTGAGATCGGTGAGCTGGCGCAACACTTTCAGTGGCTGACGGAGGAGGAGTCACAGCACTTCTCCGCCGAAAAGCGCTGCGCTGTGGCGCAGGAAATGGCGGATGTGCAGCTGTACCTGATCCTGCTGGCGGATGCCCTGGAACTCGATCTGATCGAGGAGGCGAAAAACAAAATGCGCATCAACGCCGAGAGATATCCGGTCGCTAAATCCCGCGGCAGGTCCGCCAAATACACGGAGCTTTGACGGCGCGGGTGCTCGCACGGGAGTGCTTTTTTGCTGAACAGAACCTTCGGATATACACTTGATCCATCAATCAAGGGAGCAACACCATGGAACAACAACGCGGTGTAACCGCTATCGGTGCTCTGATTCTGGGCATCTGCATCCTCGCGGGGCTTGCCGCACTCGGCTATCTGCTGGGCAAGGCCGCCATCGAGTTTCGCCAGTATGAGCGCAGTGTCACGGTCAAGGGGCTTGCCGAGCGGGAGTATCCGGCAGATGTGGTGATCTGGCCGCTGTCCTTCACGGAAGCCAGCAATAATCTCGAGGAGTTGTATTCCCGCCTTGAAAGCAACGCGGATCGCATACGCGCATTTCTGCTTGAGCAGGGTGTCCAGAGCGGTGAGATTTCGGTGTCGCCACCGTCCATCATGGACAAGTCCGCGCAGCGTTACGGCGGCAACGACGGCGCCGAGTATCGCTATACCGCCAATCGCACGGTGACGGTCTACTCTCATCGCGTCAACGAGATCCGTGCCATGATCAACTCCGTCAACGCGCTGGGCAAGGAAGGCATCGTGTTCAGCGGCGACGATTACGATAATCGCACCCAGTACCTGTTCACCAGGCTCAACGACGTCAAGCCCGAGATGATCGAGGAAGCCACCACCAAGGCGCGCGAAGTGGCGGAGAAATTTGCCCAGGATTCCGCCAGCAAGCTTGGCAAGATCAAGAACGCGTCCCAGGGGCAGTTCACTATCAACGACAGAGACAGCAACAACCCCCATATCAAGGCTGTACGGGTGGTTTCCACGGTGGAGTATTACCTTTCCGATTGATGCCTTTGCCGGCGGGGCGCAACCAGGGCCCCAACGCCGGTCAACAAAAGCCCGCTTCGCGCGTTATCGAAGCAGTGGCCTTGAGGTTGTTCAGTGGAGTGACCGCGATGAAAATCGGCATTTTCAAAGTTGTGACCTGTATCGGAATTCTGCTGCTGAGCGCCGTTGCCAGTCAGGGTTTCTCCGCTGACAGCCAGCGGGATACCCGTTACAGCGAGGCCGAGCTCGATCAGATGCTGGCGCCGGTCGCTCTTTACCCGGATGTGTTGCTGAGCCAGATCCTGATGGCCGCCACCTATCCTCTCGAAGTGGTGGAGGCGCATCGCTGGGTGACCCAGAACCCCGGGCTGGAAGGCGACGCTGCCGTCGATGCGGTGGCGGAGCGTGATTGGGATCCCAGCGTCAAGGCACTGGTGGCGTTTCCGCAGGTGCTGGCGCGCATGGATGACGACCTGCGCTGGACACAGGCTGTCGGCGACGCCTACCTGGGCCAGGAAGAGGATGTGGTGGACGCCATTCAGCGCCTGCGCGACAACGCCTATGCGCAGGGCACGCTGGCGCCGACCGAGCATACGCGGGTGTACCGGGAACGCGAGATCGTCTATATCGAGCCGGTGAGCACCAATATCATTCATGTGCCTTATTACAGTACCCGCCACGTCTACAGCAATTGGTGGTGGCCGGATTATCCGCCCCATTACTGGGGCCCGCCGGTGGGAGCGACACTGGGGCCGCGTTTTTACTGGGGCAGCGGCATACAGATTGCGCCGCGCTTCTTTTTCAGTGCCTTTCACTGGCACAACCGCCACATCGTGCTGGTGGATCGCCACAACTACCTGAACCACTATCCCAGGTTGAACCATCTCGACCAGCGCTATGCCGGCCACCAGCGCTGGCATCACAATCCGCTGCATCACCGTGGCGTGTTGTACCCGCGTTATTATGAGCCGTCTCACCACTCCTTCATCCGCAACAGTGATCGCCGCTATTACGACGGCTGGAGCCGCGACAGCTACTATCCCTGGCGCGATCAGCAGCGCCATCGCAACGACTGGCAGCGGCACAATCCGGACAGCCACTGGCGCCGTGACGACAGCAGTCGCAGCAGGTTCGATAACGACCGTCGCCAGAACCGTGCCAACGAGGGTTTCAGGCACGCTGCGGATCAGCGCCAGTGGGTGAGGCGCGACAATCGCAGCGATTTTCGCAGTGGTCATCAGCAGTCTCAGAGAACGCTCACGACATCGCGGCGTGACCAGGCTGCACAGCGCGCGATCACGCCGCGCGGCGATATCAGGCGGAACACCACAATCGCGCATCCTCGGGCAGGCGTATTTGCAGGAGCAGCCCCGGCCGCGAACAAAGCCACAACCTCGCATCCGCGTGCGGACAGAGTCATCCGGGAATCACGACGTCTGAACGCGCCTCGGGGGCAGAGCATGGTGCAGCGCACCAGTAGCCCCCGGCAATTCCGCGCCGAGGGGGTGGAACGAGCCGGTTTTCGCGCTGCAGGTTCCCAGAGAGGGGACAGGCCACAGCGTTCAGCGAATGGATTTGCCGCGCGCTAGTCGATTGCCCACAAGTCGGAAATTTGCGCCGCGAGCTGTGGTCGAGCGCCAAGCCGCAAGCTTTCAAGCAGCCCGCCAACAGTTTCCCGCCTCCGCTCGGAACATCCCGGCGATTGCCGCTACAATGGCCGCTTTGCCCAGTATCCGTCCGCCATGACCCAATTCGCTCCCGATTTCGATCCTTCCCTTACCGGCTCCGCCGCCGATGGTATCTACGGTATCGCCACCACCCAGGAAGACGCGGCGCTCGTCTACGTACCGGTGCCCTGGGAGGTCACCACCTCGTATGGCAACGGCACATCTCGCGGCCCCGACGCGATATTGCAAGCCAGCCCCCAACTGGACCTGTTCGTGCGCGGCGCCGACAACCACTATCAAAAAGGCTTCCACCTGCAGGCGACAAATGAGGAAATCGCCGCTCTGAACCGCTCGTTCAAGGCCGTTGCCGAGCGTATTCAGGAAGTTCTCGAGCAGGAGGGCAGGCTTGCGTCGGACGAGCTGCTGGCGGCGCGAGAGGATGTCAATGCGGCATCGGCGCGGGTCAATGAACTGGTTTACCAGCACTGCCGCGCTCTCGCGGAAGCGGGCAAACAGGTTGCCGTGATCGGCGGTGACCACTCGAGCCCCTACGGGCTGATCCGCTACCTGGGCGAAAAATACCAGGGCGATTTCGCGGTGCTGCATGTGGATGCGCACCTGGATTTGCGCGACGCCTATCAGGGTTTTCAGTTCTCCCACGCATCCATCATGCGCAATGTGATGGCGCTGCCCCAGGCGCCACGCGGTCTGGTGCAGATAGGAATTCGCGATTTCTGCGAGGAAGAGGCGCAGTTCGCAGCCGCTGATCCGCGTATCCAGGTGTTCTATGACGAAGACATCAAGGCGCGACTCTACGAAGGGGACACTTTCGCGACCATCGTCGACGAAGTGATTGCGGCGTTGCCCGAGCAGGTCTACATATCCTTCGACATCGACGGTCTGCGCCCCGATCTGTGTCCTCACACCGGCACGCCGGTGGCGGGTGGCCTCGAGTTCGAGCAGGCTCAATACCTGATCAAGGCATTGGTGCGTTCGGGGCGGCGCATCATAGGATTCGACCTTTGCGAAGTCTGTCCCAACCCTGAAGACGCCGCGGATGAATGGGATGGCAACGTGGGCGCGCGGATTCTTTTCATGCTCAGCACCTGGATGCTGGAAAGCCAGAAAGGTGGCTGATGTAGGAGCTTGCCTGCAAGCGACAACCACCGAGGCCTGTCGCTTGCAGGCAAGCTCCTACAGGTGGGAAGAAATCGGTGTCAATCCTCGCTCAGGCGTTTTGCGAACGCGTCGAAACTGTATGGCCTGCCGAGAAAATCCTCGACCAGTTGGGCGGCGGGTCTGGAGCCGCCGGGCGTCAGTATCCTGTCCCGGTAGCGGCGCGCGGTACGCTTGTCGCGCAGGCCCTGTTCCTCGAACTCACTGAACATATCCACGGCGATCACCTTCGACCACATATAGGTGTAATAGATCGCCGAGTAGCCGTTCAGGTGCCCGAGGTTGGCGAAAAAGTACGTGTTTTTCTGGTGGGGGAAGGGTGAGTAGGTGGTTTCCAGCTCCACCATTTTGTCGAGCAATTCGAAGGTGTCCGGCGCGAGGCGATGGTATTGCAGTGACAGCGCTGCGTAGTACATCTGCACCGCGGTGGTGGCGCCGTCGCCGAAATCCCGCGCGGCGCGCAGGCGCGCCACCAGGTCGCCGGGGATGGCCTCGCCCGCCGCGTTGATGGCGAAGGTGCGCAAGGTTTCCTCGTCGTACATCCATTCCTCCAGCATCTGCGACGGAGCTTCGACGAAGTCCCATTCGGTGGCGATGCCGGACAGGCGCACGTAGCGCTGGTGGCCGCCGAACAGGGAATGGATCAGGTGGCCGAATTCATGCAGAAAAGTGCGGACCTCGGAATATTCCATGAGGCCATTGGGATCGTCGCCACCGGCGAAATTGCAGACGAGGGTGGACGTGGGTATCTGTACATCCTCGACGCCCACCGTATTGATGAAGGCCGCGGCGTGCTGGTATTTGCCGGCACGCGGATGCATGTCCAGAAAGAAGCGTCCGATGAGGTCGCTGCCCTGGTACATCTCGTAGGCTTTCACCGAGGGGTGCCAGGTATCGGTTTGCCAGGGGCGTATCCGCACATCGAAAAGGTGCTCGACCAGCCCGAAAATGCCATCCCTGACCTGGCTGTAGGGAAAGTATTGGCGCAATTCGTTGGCATCCACCTGGTACTCTTCACGGCGAATGAGTTCTTCCAGGTAGAATGTCTGCCAGCGCTCGACCCGGGTGGCATCGGGGTCCATCTCCTGCAGGCGCGCGAGGAAGCGCGCCACATCGCGCTGCGCCGCGGGTTGCGCAAGGGTATGAATGCGGTTGATGAACGCCAGGGCGTTGTCGGCCGAGCCGATCATCTTGTCGCGAGTGATGAGGTCAGCGTAGCTGTCGAAGCCAAGCAGCGAGGCGAGTTCGTGGCGCTGCTCGAGGAGTTCCTTGAGCACCGCGGCATTTTGGGGGTAGGCGCGCGATTGATCCACTTCGCGCAGCCGCCTGCGCAGGTCGTCGGAGTGCGCGTAGGTGTAGATGGGTACGGTGTCCACGTAACGGGTGGAAATGCGAATTTTACCGTCCTCGGTGGTGTCCTTCGCGGCGATGAAGTCCGCCGGCAGGCCATCCAGTTCCTCCGGCGCGACCTCGATGTAGCGCACGTCTTCGAGAATGTTGCGGTCGAACGCCTGGCCGAGGCGGGTGATGCGGTCGTTCAGCTCGCGGATTCGCGCACGCGTCTCCGCGTCGCGGTCGACACCGGCGAGCGTGAAGGTCTGAAGGGTCAGAAAATGATAGCGCTGGGTGTCATCCGCGGTATTGCTCACGTCGGTTTTGCGCACCGCCTGATAGATGGCGTGGGACAGACTGAGACGGGTGGAAAGGTCCGAATAGGCCGTCGTGCAGGTGCTCGCGGCATCGCGTACCTCCGCGTCCGGATGCACGTTTTCCATAAGGCCTGCGAAGGTCGCGCCGTTGGCGATACGCATCTCGATCCGGTTCAGGGGGTCCAGCACGCTATCTGGCATGTAGGGGCCGGTGAAGGCTTCCAGGGCGCTGATATCCTGTTCGATCGCCGCGATATCCTTCGCGCAGTCTCGTACCCAAACAGAGGGCTGGGCGTCGCCGGATGCTACCTGGGGATGAGCCGCAGCCGGCCCCATCACGGCGACCGTGCCCAGATCTTCTCCGGCGCAGCCGCCGAGAGACGTGCACAGTGCCAGCGCGATGATTGCCGAAAACCGCTTGCCCATTTTATATCTCCTTACCCGGATGGGGGTTGTTATATCAGTCGTGTCGGCGCAGGCGCCGCTGCGCGGTTGTTGCGCCAATATTGAATCTCAGCAAGGTTTTGATAGAGTCTGCCATCAGTCCCTGTACTTTAGCCAGTCGATAATTCAAGGAGTGCTCCATGTATCTGCCCAATATTGAAAGCATGGCTTTCAACTTCACCCTCAAAAACCAAAAAGGTGAAGATATCACCCTGCGGGATTTCCGCGAGGAGAAGAATGTCGTGTTGTACTTTTACCCCAAGGCCATGACCCCAGGTTGCACCACGCAGGCCTGCGGTATTCGCGATGCGAAGGCGGAGTTCGATGCGCTTGACACCGTGGTGTTCGGTGTCAGCCCGGATTCGGTGCATCGTCTCGAAAAATTTGTCGAGAAGGAGGGGCTCAACTTCGATCTGCTGTCCGACGAGGATCACGCCGTGGCTGACCGCTATGGCGTGTGGGGGCCGAAGAAATTCATGGGGCGAGAGTACGACGGTATTCATCGGGTGACTTTCATCATTGGCCTCGATGGCCGAATTCGCCACATTTTCCCCAAGGTGAAAACCAAGACCCACCACGATGACGTCATCAACTGGCTGAAGACCAATCTTTGAGGATGCCGCGGTATCGAGGGTGTTTTTCGTTGTTCGCAGACGGCTAAACGGGTAAAGTTTCGTGCTTTTCCAAAAACAGATAGAGGAACATCATGAATATCCCCGCCGAGTACCTGGTATACGCCCAGACGGCGCCCGCCGGCGAAGCCAACCCCATGATCACCCTGCTCATGTTCGCGGGTTTGTTCGTTTTCATGTACCTGCTCATCATCCGCCCCCAGCGCAAGCGCCAGAAAGAGCACCAGGCGCTGGTTTCCGCGCTGGCAAAGGGCGATGAGGTAGTGATGACCAGCGGCATGTTGGGCCGTATCACCAAGATCGAGGGCGACTACGTCGAAGTGGAAGCCAGCGAAAATCTGCGCATGAAGTTCCAGAAAGTGGCCGTTCATGCCGTGCTCCCCAAGGGCACGATCAAATCCGTATGACGGTGGCCTATCCCGCACGCCTCTCCCTGGCGCAGGTCCCGACGCCGCTGCATTGCCTGGAGCGGCTGAGTGCCCGCGAAGGCGGGCCCCGCATCTGGGTCAAGCGGGATGACCAGAGCGGCGCCGCAACCAGTGGCAACAAGGTCCGCAAGCTCGAGTTCACCCTGGCGCGTGCCCTGGCAGAGGGCTGCGACACCATCATCACCTGCGGCGGTGTGCAGTCCAACCATTGCCGTGCAACCGCGTTGCTGGGCGCGCGCCTCGGCCTCAAGGTGCATCTGGTCCTGCGGTTGGACACGCCGGCGGCCATCGAAGGCAACCTGATGCTGGACTATCTGGCCGGCGCCGAAATCACCCTGCTGGAGCGCGATGAATATGTGCGCCACCAGCGCGACCATTTTTCCCACTGGCACGAACTGCTGCTGCGTCAGGGGCGCAAGCCCTATTTCATCACCACCGGCGCCAGTGATGCCACCGGCGTATGGGGCTACATCGGCTGTGCCGCCGAGCTCAAGGCGGATTTTGCGCAGCACGGCATCGCTCCCCAGCGCATCATCCATGCCACCGGTTCGGGCGGCACCCAGGCGGGGCTTACGGTGGGCGCTGCGCTATACGGTCTGCCTGCGCAGGTCGTCGGCATGGCGGTCTGTGACGACGCCTCCTATTTTGAGCACAAGGTGGCCGACGATATGCTGGCCTGGAAAACGCGCTACAAAACCGAGGTGGATCTCGACAGCTTGAATGTCGTCGTCGACGACCGCCATATCGGCGCGGGCTACGCCATTGCGGGTGAAGATGTATTTCACTGCATCCGCGACCTGGCGGCGCTGGAAGGCCTGGTCCTCGATCCTGTGTACAGTGGCAAGGCTTTCCTCGGGATGCTCAAAAATCTGCGTGTCGGTGAATACCGGGATTGCAGCGATCTGGTTTTCATTCATACCGGCGGCTTGTTCGGACTGTTGCCACAGCAGAGCAAGCTGCATCTCGAACAGGTCTAGGCCTTGTCGCCACACTTGCGCAAAGAGCCGATAAACCCCAGCATTGCGACAAGCCGGGCATTCGGCTTCATGACTGCAAGGAGCTGACACATGACAGTGAGCTTATCCGGCAAACTCGTTATCGCCATATCATCGCGGGTGCTGTTCGATCTTTCGGAGAGCGACCGGGTGTTTCGCGAGGAGGGACTGGATGCCTATTCCCAACACCAGATCGCCCATGAAGGAGAAGTGCTGGCACCGGGTGAGGCTTTTCCTCTGGTGCAGAAGCTCCTGCGCATCAATGAAAAGCTCGGCGGCGAGCCCCGCGTCGAGGTGATCCTGTTGTCGCGAAACTCGGCGGACACGGGTTTGCGAGTGTTCAATTCCATCGAGCATTACAAACTCAGCATCACCCGCGCGGCGTTTTGCGGCGGCGAAAGTCCTTATCGGTATGTGGCTCCCTTCGGCTGCCATTTATTCTTGTCGACTCACGCGGAAGACGTGCGCAATGCCCTTGCCCACGGAGTGGCGGCGGCGACTCTGCTGTCATCGCCGAAAACCCAGCGCGACGACGATGAGTTGCGTTTCGCGTTCGATGGCGACGCGGTGATTTTTTCCGATGAGGCCGAAAAAATATTCAAATTCGAAGGGCTCGATGCATTCACCAGGAGTGAAAAGGCTGCCGCGAAAAATCCATTGAACGCGGGCCCCTTCAAGAATTTTCTTGCCGCCTTGCAGAGCCTGCAGGCCGAGTTCGGACCGGCCAAATGCCCCATCAGAACGGCGCTGGTGACGGCGCGTGCGGCGCCTGCTCACGAACGGGTGGTGATGACCTTGCGTGAATGGAACATCCGTATCGATGAATCCGTGTTCCTCGGCGGCTTGCCGAAAGGTGAATTTCTCAGGGCCTATGGCGCGGATGTCTTTTTCGATGACCAACAACAGCACTGCGAATCAGCAAGTGCCCACGTCGCCACCGGCCATGTGCCGCACGGTGTTGCCAATGATTAGTTGCCAGTTTTCAGTGGTCAGTTATCAGGGGGAGCGCATCCCCGCATCCCCCTGTCAACTGAAAACTGTCAACTGTTAACTGTCGACTAAAAACTGAAAACTACTAACTGAAGAAAAATGGGAATTCTGACATTCATCGGTGGTGTTGGTCTGTTTCTGCTCGGCATGCGTCTGATGACGGACGGCTTGAAAGTGGCGGCCGGCGACTCGCTGCGTGACGTGCTCAGCGCTGCTACCCGCAGCCGTGCCCGTGGCCTGGTGAGTGGTGTGCTGATCACGGCAATCGTGCAATCGTCAGCCGCGGTGATTTTGGCCACCATCGGCTTCGTCAACGCCGGGTTGTTGTCGTTGGTGCAGTCGGTGGGAATCATTCTCGGCGCCAATCTCGGCACCACCCTCACTTCCTGGATCGTCGCAATTCTGGGCTTCAATATCGACATCAAGGCCATGGCGCTGCCTGCGGTTGGGCTGGGCATGGGTCTCTGGGTGATTTTCGGCAATCGCCGGCAGGGTGCTCTCGGCCAGGCGCTGGTGGGTTTCGGCATTTTCTTTCTTGGTATCGATGTGCTGAAAGACAGCTTCAGCGGGATCGACGAGGCCATCGCCCTTGAGGACTGGATGGGGCAAGGCACTCTTGGTACGTTGTTGTTCGTCCTCATCGGTATCGTTCTGACGGTACTCATGCAATCGTCGAGCGCGGCGCTGGCGGTAACCCTCACAGCCGCGGCGGGTGGCTTGATACCTCTCGGCGCCGCGGCGGGCATGGTGATTGGTGCCAACGTAGGCACCACCTCCACCGCGATTCTGGGCGCGCTGGGCGCGACCGCGCCGGCCAGGCGTGCCGCCAGTGCGCATGTAGTGTTCAACGTGATCACGGCGATAGCTGCCATCATTTTGCTGCCACTGATGCTGTGGACGGTGAAAGGCGCGGCAAACTTGCTGGGTTTTGGGGGGCAGACGGCAGTGATGCTGGCCATTTTCCATACCATGACCAAAGTCCTGGGCATCGTCATTACCTGGCCGTTCATGGATGCAATGGTGGCCTTTCTGGAGCGGCGTTTCCGCTCCACGGAAGAGGAAGAGGGGCGCCCCCATCACCTGGACAGCAACGTTCTAGCGGCCCCGGCGCTCGCCGTCGACGCCCTGTTGCTGGAACTCAACCGCATGGCGGCAATCTCGCGTCGTATTGCCCAGGCGGCGGTAAGCGCGGAGGAGAGCAACCCCGCGCGCCTCGAAGGTGGCTTGCGCTCTGTTGAACACCTCAATCTCGCAGTGAGTGAATTCGTCAGCAAAGTGGCGGATCAGGCGGGCGAGAGCCGGGTCAACAGCTTGTTGCCGGATACTCTGAGAGTAAGCCACTACCTGCTGGAAAGCGCGTCGAATGCGTTAGAGATGGCACGTCTCGCGCCTCAGGGTGAGTTGCTCGACCCCTCACTTGCCGAGACGCGCAACCGGGTGTGGCATGACGCGGCACAGGCTTTGTCACTTTCGGAGCTGGAGGCCGAAGACTGGCGTGTGGAGAAGTTGCGCGCTGCCAGAGAGCATTTTGAACAGAGTTACCAGGCTATGAAGGCCGAGTTGTTGCGGGCAGGCACCACCGGTGTGCTCAGACCGCGTCAAATGGCGACTCTTCTCGAGCATCTGAGCGCACTGCACCGTATGGTGGATCAAGCGGTGAAGGGTGCTCTGTATTTGGTACACGTTACCGCTCAACACCACGGTGAAAAGGATGGCAGTGGCATAGGTCTTGCGGAAGGGGGAACCTGAGTTGTCAGTTCACAGTTGACAGCCATCAGTGAGGGATCATGCTTCCTGACAACTGACAACTGACAACTGACAACTGACAACTGACAACTGACAACTGACAACTGACAACTGACAACTGACAACCGAGCCCTCTCAGCCAGCGGCGCGCAACAGGGTGGACGGATCTTCGCTGTGAGAGATGTTGGCCTTGACGTGCTCTTCCGTAAGTAGTGGCGAGCACAGTTCGATGAAGTGGTAGGCGTAGCGACGCAGATAATGACCGCGCCGCACTGCGATACGGCTCAGGTTTTCTTCGAAAAGCTGACTGCAATCCAGGCGCCGCAAGTTGGTATCGCGCTCGGCGTCGAATGCCATGGAAGCGATGATGCCGATGCCGAGGCCGAGCTCCACATAAGACTTGATCACGTCCGCATCGAGAGCGGACATGACGATGTCCGGCACCACGCCGGCATCCGAAAACGCCTTCTCGATCCGTGCCCGGCCGGTGAACCCCTCGTGGTAGGTGATGACGGGATGCTCGCTGATCGCCTGCAGGCCAAGAGAATCGAGCGCTTCCAATGGGTGGTCGAGGGGCACGATCACATCGTGGCGCCAGCTGTAATAGGGGAATGAACGCAGCTCCGCCACTTCGCTCAGCGACTCCGTGGCAATACCGATATCCGCCTCGCCGTTGAGCAGCAGCTGCGCGATTTCAGCCGGGCTGCCCTGATGCAGTTTCAAGTGAACCTTCGGGTAATGCTGCTTGAAGGCAGTCACCACGCCGGGCAGGGCGTAGCGCGCCTGGGTGTGAGTGGTGGCGATGGTCAGGTTGCCGCTGTCCTGGCGGCTGTACTGGTCGGCAAGATTCTTGATGTTGTTGGCGTCGAGCAGCATGCGCTCGACGATTTTTACAAGTTCCTTGCCGGGCTCGGTCAGCCCGAGAAGACGTTTGCCCTTGCGCACATAGAGCTCGACGCCCAGTTCATCCTCGAGATCCTTGATGTGTTTGGACACGCCCGACTGCGACGTAAACAAGGCATTGGCCACTTCCGTCAGATTGAAATTGTGGCGCAGGGTTTCACGCACGATACGTAACTGTTGAAAATTCATGCTCTCGATGCCTTTCGCGGTACAGCGAGGGAGTCTAAGCACTTCCTTTTCTTTAAGGAAATCACAAAAAATGCTTTCCTTATTCCAATTTGTTTTCGGACGCCGACGCGGTCCGGACTCAGCCCGTGGCTGAGCTATAAGCTGTAAGCTCTAAGTTGAACTCTGGTAGAAATCCGTTCTTGCCATGCTCCTGCTTAAAGCTTATGGCTTACAGCTCGCTCGGCTTCTAGCGCAATCCTCCGCTCGCACTGTCATTCATTCGCGAAAGCGTCGTGCGGTGGCGAGGAAGCGGCGGCGAAGGGTGTCGCTGCGCTGTTGTGGATCCACCAACAGGGTGTCGGCGGGCAGGTGGTCGGCCAGCTCCGCAAGTGCCACGCGGCGCATGGTGACCAGGGGCTGGACGTCGGGGCGATAGACCCTGGCGCAGATGAGACCGTTGAGGTTGCCAACCGGGTCGAGCCAGTTGGCCACGCCGGGGTCGGTGGTCGAGATCACGGCGCGGAATACGCCGTCGCTATCCAGTACCGCTTGATGACCGTTGAGAGAGCTCTGGTTCATGTCGAATTCGAGGGTTTCCCAGAAGTCGTTCATGATCTGGAATGACCAGTACGGGCAGGATGGCGGCGCGAATTCGACGATTACGCACTCTCCCTCGGCCATGGCGAAATGCCCCTTGCCATACAGCATGTCGTCCATGCCCGCGGTGGACGGGACGAAGAACAGCGTGTTCTCCGGGGTGTCGTAATAGCTCGCAACGCGGGATCTGAGGTGGCGGTACCAGGAGGGAATCCAACCGATCAGGCGCTCCACCCGGGCGTGCAGTTCCTCCCTCGAAATCACCGGCGGTGGATAGACGGCGCCGACGCGCTCGATGACCAGGTCCGCAGGCTGCTCGTTCTCCCAGTCGTAATAATACTGGCGCATATAAAGCCAGGAGGCGCCGGGCTTGAGTTTGACCCAGTTGCCGTCGTGCGGTGTGGCGCTGAGCACGATGTCGATGTTGCCGTCGGCATCGCCCTTGAGGTCGGTCAACGTTCCCAGGCTGCTGTGGTCGGGGCCGGCCGGGAAGTGACCGTCCATGATCTGCACCTCGAGAATTCGGCAATTGCCCGCCTTGCCGTGGATGCGATAGGTTTCCGCATCGCTGATGCGGGAAAAGAAATAGACGCAATCGGGATTGGTGTTGTTGTAGGGCAGGTAGGTGTCGAAAAGGCGTACCAGGCGGGGATAGAGCGGATCATCCAGTTCGATGGCCGTGGTCTCCATACCCATGAAAATCCGCATCAAATAGCGCACTGATTGTGCTTGCATGAAAGGAGGCTTTGCAATCTCGTCCTTCTGGACGAACGCGCCCACCTCGGCCATTGCAGTCAAAAAACGCTGCCACTGTTGGATGAATGCCTCTGATGTCAGGCCGTTGTGGCTGGCCAAGGCGTTGCTGGTCGCGGTCATTGAAGATCTCCGGCTGTTTATTTAGTGTAATATTACTACAGCTGGTCATGATTGCGCAGCATCTATTGCTGCTCTTTTGTCATTCCGGACGCCGCTGCACTATTTTCGCTGCAGCGGCGTCGCGTGTGGACATCATACTCCCAGGCTGCAGCCGCAGGTGCAGAACGTCAACTTGCGGCGTGCCAGCCTGCGTCACAGATAGGCGAGTTTCTGGGGCGGGGGTTCGCTGTGCCCTGAGCGCTGCGGACGCATCGCAACCACGTTGCCAGCGCTGCTGCGCGCATCGAACTGCAGGGCGTAGAGCAGGCTCACCAGAAGTGGCCAGGGGCCGAAGCCGGATTCGGTGTTGATGTGACCAGCCTCGCCCGCATTGAACAGCGGCAGACGCCAGCGCCGCGCCATGTTGCGAGCGTCGTCGAGTGTCAGCCAGGGGTCGTTCCGGCTGGCGATGAGCAGGCCGTTGACACCGAGCTCAGCCGGGGGAAGCAATTGTGTGATGGAGGCTTCCGGGACGCGATCGCCGCTGTTGCGCAAGCCACTCACGGCAAAGCGTTCCGGATCGGCGGGCGCGACCAGCACCACCCCGGCTATTTTTCGCGGTTGCTGCGCGATTGCCGCAGCGGTGGCGAGACAGCCGAAACTATGAGCCACGATCCACAGCGGCTGCGTGGCGGCGTCGATAGCGCGCCCGATGCGCTCGGCCCAGCGCGGCAGTGAGGGTGTGAACCAGTCGATGCCTTCGATGCGTTGGCTGCCCGGAATCTGGCACTCCAGCCAGCTCTGCCAGTGGGCGGGGCCGCTACCGCGAAAGCCGGGAACGATGAGCAAGTTGTCGGTCATGGGAATTTCCTTCGCCGCCTGCGAGGCGGTCAGTTGCTCGGTGTGTAGGTTGCCAGTGCCACTTCCGTGGACTTGAACAGCGCCACTACCTCCGCGCCGGGTTTGAGGTCCAGCGCGTCGATGGAGGTGGTGCTGACGATGGAAGTAATAATGCCGTGACCAGTGTCGACTTCCACTTCGGAGACGACATCGCCGCGCTTGATGCGCTTGATGTGGCCGGGAAACTGGTTCCGTGCGTTGATGGCCTGGATGGACATAAAATTCTCCTGTTGTGCGCCACGAGTTCTGGCCTTGCCGGGCGTGCCCCGTTTGCGCTGCGTCTGTTTGTGTCGGCCAGTATGAGGAATTCGCGTTGCAACCAGAACCAAGAAAAACTGAAATCCTTATTCCAGAAATAAGTGACCCGGCGCTCGGCCGGGTCGTTACTAGCTACAAGTTTTAAGCCTATAGCAGAAGCATTGTAAGGACGGATTTCTACCAGAGTTCAACGTAGAGCTTACCGCTTATCGCTCACCCACAGCCTATAGTCCGAATTTCCCGCTGATGTGTATCTCACAGTTCCTCCCTTGAAAAAGGTACCGCGGCTCATGGCGCCGTCGAGCCGCCCGGCGCTTTCGTGGACGTACTTTCGCGCTCGAATACCCGGAGTTTCGATGGCAGCAGACGCACCTTCTGGCCGGCGCCGAGACCGAGCGCGGAGACCTGTTCGCGCGACAGTTCCACCTCGAAATGCTGGCCGCTGGCGCCATTGAGGCCATCCAGTTCGATTCTGGCGCTCAGGCCGAAGTTCAGCACCCGGTTGATCCTGGCGGAGATGCCATCCGTCACCGCAGGATCGGTGATGATGTCCAGCTCGTGGGGGCGCGCAAAGGCATAAACCTCCGATCCCGTTACCAGATCGCCCTGGATGTGCGGCACCGCATCGCCGCCGACGCGCAGCGCACCTTCTTCCACGCGACCGTGAAACAGGTTCACCGAGCCGAGAAAGCCGTAGACAAAAGGCGTGGCGGGATGGCCGTAAACCTCTTCGGGGGTGCCCACCTGCTCGACGTGGCCCTGGTTCATCAATACCACCCGGTCCGCCACTTCAAGGGCTTCCTCCTGGTCGTGGGTCACGAAGATGGAGGTGATGTGCAGTTCGTCGTGGAGGTTGCGCAGCCAGCGCCTCAACTCCTTGCGCACTTTTGCGTCGAGCGCGCCAAAGGGTTCGTCCAGCAGCAGAACCCTGGGCTCGACCGCCAGTGCCCGCGCCAGCGCGATACGCTGACGCTGTCCGCCGGACAACTGTGACGGGAAGCGGTCAGCCAGCCAGTCGAGTTGGACGAGCTCGAGCAGTTCGTGAACCTTTCTCTGGATATCCTTTTCCGAAGGGCGTTCGCGGCGCGGCTTCATGCGCATGCCAAACGCCACGTTGTCAAAGACCGTCATGTGTTTGAACAGCGCGTAATGCTGAAAGACGAAGCCTACTTGACGCTCGCGCACGTGGGTGCGCGAGGCGTCTTCGCCGTCGAGAATCACCGAGCCGGTATCGGCCTGCTCCAGCCCCGCGATGATGCGCAACAGCGTGGTTTTGCCGCAGCCGGAGGGGCCGAGCAACGCCACCAGTTCGCCGCTTGGGAAGTCGAGGCTGACGTTGTCGAGGGCGACGAAATTGCCGAAGCGTTTGTTGATGCTCTGTACCTGAATGCTCATGTGCTTACCTGATTTTCAATTTGCTTGTGTGTCCGCCCGATCGGCGTCCCTGATCCTGTTACCTGGTGCCCTGCATCTGTGTGTGCACCCGGTGTTCGACAAAGGTCTTGATCACCAGGGTGACCAGCGCCAGCAGTGCCAGCAGTGAGGCCACGGCAAAGGCCGCGGCGAAGTTGTATTCGTTGTAGAGAATTTCCACGTGCAGGGGCAGGGTGTTGGTCATGCCGCGGATATGGCCCGACACGACCGAGACCGCACCGAATTCACCCATCGCCCTGGCGTTACACAGAATCACCCCGTACAGCAGCCCCCATTTGATATTGGGCAGGGTCACATGCCAGAAGGTCTGCCAGCCCTTGGCGCCGAGCACGACGGCGGCTTCCTCTTCTTCCTTGCCCTGGGCCTGCATCAGTGGAATCAGCTCGCGGGCCACGAAGGGGACAGTTACGAAAATAGTGGCGAGAACGATTCCCGGCACGGCAAAAATGATTTTGATATTGCGCTCGATCAGCCACTCGCCAAACCAGCCGCTGGCGCCGAACACCAGCACGTAGATGAGACCGACGATGACCGGCGATATGGAAAATGGCAGGTCGATCAGCGTGGTCAGCAACTGCTTGCCGCGAAATTCGAATTTGGCGATCGACCAGGCTGCGGCAACGCCAAATACGAGATTGAGCGGTACCGAAATGACCGCCGCCGTCAACGTGAGTTTGATCGCCGAGAGCGCGTCCGGCTCCACCAGTGCGCGCCAGTACACATCGAAACCCTTGCGCAAAGCCTCGGTGAAAACGGCCGCCAGCGGGAGAAAAATAAAAATCAGAAAAAACAGCAAGCCGATGGTCAATATCGTCCACTTCACCAGTGCGGATTCGCGGGTGGCGATATTGCGCTCATAGCGCGTTTTTCTGCTGTCCGGTAAAAAAGCAGCTGGTTGTGCAGTCAGTTCGACCATTAGCGGTTTCTCCCTGTGCGTCTGCCCGCCCATACCTGCAGGCCGTTGATGATGAGCAGAAGAATGAATGACACCACCAGCATCACCAGGGCAATCGCGGTCGCGCCGGCGTAGTCGTACTGTTCCAGTTTTGTGATGATCATCAGCGGCGTGATTTCAGAGACGAACGGGATGTTGCCGGCGATGAAAATTACCGAGCCGTATTCGCCAACGGCGCGCGCGAACGCCAGTGCGAAGCCCGTCAGCAGCGCCGGCAGCAGGATCGGCAGCACCACGTAGCGAAACGACTGCCAGCGTTGTGCGCCGAGGCTTGCGGCCGCCTCTTCCAGTTCGGTTTCCATGTCTTCCAGAATCGGTTGCACGGTTCGTACCACGAAGGGCAGGCCGATGAAGACCAGCGCCACCAGCACACCGAGCGGGCCGAAGGCCACTTTTATACCGAAAACGCCCTCGATGTATTGGCCCAGCCAGCCGTTGCGCGCGTAGATCGCGGTGAGCGAAATTCCGGCGACGGCGGTCGGCAGCGCAAAGGGCAGGTCTATCAGCGCATCGACCAGGCGCTTGCCGGGAAATGAATAGCGCACCAGCACCCAGGCCAGCATCAGGCCGAACACCGCATTGATTGCACCCGCTGCCAGGGAAGCGCCGAACGACAACTTATAGGAGGCGACCATGCGCGGTGCGCTGATCACCTGCCAGAACTCCGCGAAGGAGAGCTCGGTCGTTTTGATGAAGACGGCGGAGAGGGGGATCAGCACGATGATGGACAGGTACACCAGGGTGTACCCGAGCGACAGGCCAAACCCCGGCAGAACACTGAAATTGCGTGTCGTCGCCATTACTGGTTCTCCACCACCTGATCAAAGATTCCGCCGTCGGCAAAATGTTTCTTGCCTACGTCGCGCCAGCTGCCGAGGGTATCCTCGACCTTGAAAGTCTTTATCGCGGGAAAGTGATGGCTGTATTTCTCCAGTATTTCTGCATTACGCGGTCTTAAATAATGGCGCGCGATGATTTCCTGGCCTTCGAGGCTATAGAGAAAGTCGAGATAATGTTTTGCCTGCTGCTCGGTGCCGCGTTTTGAGGTGACTTTCTCGACGATCGCCACCGGCGCCGAGGCGTCGATGGAAAGGGAGGGGTACACCACGTCGAACTTGTCGTCACCCAGTTCCCTGGCGAGCAGAATGGCTTCGTTCTCGAAGGTCACCAGCACGTCGCCCATGCCGCGCTGGGTGAAGGTGGTAGTGGCACCGCGCCCGCCACCGTCGAGTACCGGCACGTTGGCAAACAGGTCTTTGACGAATGCCAGCGCCGCGTCCTCGGAACCACTGGTCTGCAAGGCGTAGCCCCATGCCGCGAGGTAACTGTAGCGGCCATTGCCGGAGGTTTTCGGGTTCGGCACGATCACTTCCAGGCCGTCGCGGGCGAGATCGTGCCAATCCTGAATGTTTTTCGGGTTGCCCTTGCGCACCAGAAAGATGGTCGTGGTGGTGTAGGGCGTGGCCTCGTGCGGGAACCGTTGCCGCCAGTCCGTCGCTACCAGGCCGTTGTCGGCGAGGTAATCGATGTCGGGCGATTGGTTCATGGTCACTACGTCGGCTTGCAATCCCGATGCAATGGCCTGAGCCTGCTTGCTGGAGCCACCATGGGACTGGTTTATGGTGATGCGGCCGCGCTGGGTTGCTTTCCAGTCCGCTTCGAATGCTGCGTTGATATCCTTGTAAAGCTCGCGTGAGACATCGTAGGAAACATTCAGCAACGTGGTGTCGGCAACGGCCAGCGCCGCGCTGAAGGTAAGGCTGAGTGCGGCTGCGCGGATGATGCGTGACAAAATGAGACGACGTACTGCTTTCATGAAAAAGACTCCGTAGCTAATCGCTGCGCAGTCTAGAGCGTTTGGTTTTGATAATTAAATGATAAATTAAGCTTTGCTTATTCCAAATTCTGCAATAGCGGGGGGCGAGCTGTAAGCCGTAAGCTTTAAGCCGGAGCACTGCAAGTGCTGAGTTCTGACAGAGTTCAACTTAGAGCTTACAGCTTATAGCTCAACCACCAAAAAGGCTCCCGCAATTTGCGGGAGCCTTGCAGAGTGGTGTTATTGCGCACCGGCGTAGATATTGTCGAACACACCACCGTCATTGAAGTGCGTGGTTTGCGCCTTGGTCCAGCCACCGAACACATCGTCGATGGTGAACAGTTCCACGTCGGGGAAGCGCGCGATATCCGCCGCGTCGGCGTGCCCGGGTGCGACCGGGCGGTAGTAGTGCTTGGCTGCCAGGCGCTGGCCCTCCGGCGAATACAGGTATTCCAGGTAGGCCTTGCTCAGCGCTTCTGTGCCATGCCGTTTCGCCACGCCGTCCACGACAGTGACTGGGGGCTCCGCGAGGATGGAAACGGACGGCACCACGATTTCGAAATTCTCGGGGCCAAGTTCATTGATGGCCAGGAAGGCTTCGTTCTCCCAGGAAATGAAGACATCGCCAATGCCGCGCTGGACAAAGGTGTTGGTTGCGCCGCGCGCACCGGAATCCAGCACGGACACGTTTTTGAACAGCCTGGTGACGAACTCCTGGGCCTTGGCATCGTTGCCGCCGGGCTGCTTGAGGGCGTAACCCCAGGCCGCGAGGTAGTTCCAGCGCGCGCCGCCGGAGGTTTTCGGGTTGGGCGTGATGACTTCCACGCCGTCCTTCACCAGGTCGTCCCAATCCTTGATACCCTTGGGGTTGCCGGCACGTACCAGAAAAACGATGGTGGACGTGTACGGCGAGCTGTTGTGGGGCAGGCGCTTCTGCCAATCTTCCGGAATTTTCTTGGTGAGGCGGCTGATCTCGTCGATGTCGTAGGCCAGCGCCAGGGTCACCACATCTGCTTCGAGACCGTCGATAACTGCGCGGGCCTGCTTGCCTGCGCCGCCGTGGGACTGCTGCACGGTGGCGTTGGCGCCGGTCTTTTCCTTCCAGTATTTGTTGAAGGCCTGATTGTAGTCCTGATAGAACTCCCGGGTGGGATCGTAGGAGACGTTGAGGAGCTGGTTTTTGTCTTGAGCCAGGGCCGAGCTGCCAACGGCAAACACGGGCACCAGCGCGGCCGCAAGGGCCAATTTTTTAGCGAATTTCATGATCGTTTCTCCAAAGGATGAAAGTGGTCTTGGGTGTTGTTGGGAGGTTAGAAATCGATCTGGGCGCGCAACAGCAGCGTGTCCAGGTCCTGACCGTCGTAGATGTTGCCGGGGCGATCCACGTCGAGAACCTTGAGATAGTTGGCGGAAAAGCGCAGATTATCGAGGGCGTACCAATTGAGGCCCAAGGTCAGGTTCTGCAATTCGCCACCGCTGATGCCGGCGTCGGACAGGTCGGCGCTGCTGTAGCGCAAACCCACTTCCCAGGCACCTGGGCCGCCTGCACTCACCGGGTTCGCCACCTTGGGGCGACCGAAAACGCCGGTGTTGGTTTTGTAGGTGCGCGGCTCGCCGGTCAGAGAAAGGCTGGCGTAGGCGTACCAGGCATTGAGGTCGACATCATCGAGGCCGCCGCGCTTGAGGCGGGTACCAATGTATTCACTCTGCACGGAGAGGGGGCCGAATACCGCGCCGGCCTCGAGGCCCAGCGACTGGAAGTCGTCGACGCCGTTGATCACGCCGGTGTCGATGATGCGCACGCCAGTCACGTTGGATTCAGGGCGGGATGAAAAGCGCAGTTCGTTGGTGGAGTCTTCGGGCTTGTGAAAGCGCCCCGCAATTCCCAGGTGCACGACGTTCTCGACGCTGTTGATTGGCGCGAACGTGACGCGGCCACCCACATCCCAACCTTCGTCGCCCTCGGCGCCCACGTCGCCTTCGGCGCGCTCACCGCTCAGGGCCAGCGCGGCCGACCAGTTCGAAGCCGAGGTGTTGTAACCCACGCCCAGGCGGCGATCGGGGCTGAACAGATCGGTGACGCCGCGCTCGATGAAGGTGGTGTCGAGGCCGCTGGCGAGATGTTCGAGGCCGAGCGGCGCTTTGAAATTGCCGAGGGTGATCAGGTGCGGCCCGAGACCCCCGTACTGGATCCAGGCATCGCGCAGGCCGCGCTTGCCGCTGTCGGAGCCGCCGGGTCTGGCGAAGTCGTACTGGTAGCGGTAGTTCCAGTGTTGGCCCAGGGTGCCGCGGACATCGAGGAAGAGCCGCCGGATATCGGTGCCGTCGCCGAAGTCGTTCTTGTCGGCGTCGTAAAAGGCGGCGTCCGCCTGGAGCCTGCCGCCCACCTGGAACGAGAAATCGCCCTCGGTCGACTTGAAGGCCAGGCCCTTGCCGTTGGTGGTGGCCACCACGGAACCCTTGGCGGGAACGATTTTCTCTTCGATTTGCTGCTGTTGCCTGCCAAGGCTGGCTTTCTGCGCCTCCAGTTCTTGCAGCAGTTGTTGCACCTGTTGTTCGAGGCGCTGGATTCGCGCCTCTGCATCGCTGTTCGCGGCAGCGTGCGCGGCACTGGGCAGCGCAGCGGCAATGGCGAGGGCAAGGGTGACTTTGCGGGCGATCGATCGCGTCGCTCGGGTGGATGAAGGGGGCGTAGCCATGGGTGATCTCCTCTCGGTTTTTGTTTGTGAGAGGCAACTATAAGAATGAGGTTTTATAAGAAGAACCAAGAAAAAAAGAAGAACTTATGACAAATTGTGATATTCGGAGAGGGCAGGTGAAGTGAGGTACTGAGTCGTTGGAAATTCAGGCTGTCGCTTGGTAAAGCGAGCCGTAAGCCGTAAGCTTTAAGCAGGAGGGCTGGACGGGCGGAGTTCTGTCAGAGTTCAACTTATAGCTTATAGCTTATAGCTTATAGCTTATGGCTCAACGATAGCCCGGATTTCCAGACGCCGTTTCCTGCCCGCGAGATTTATTTTCTGCCAAGGCTCTTGCATCTGTCGGGAAAATCAGTAGTATTCCCGCTCCCGAAGGACCATAGCTCAGTTGGTTAGAGCGCTACCTTGACATGGTAGAGGTCGGCGGTTCGAATCCGCCTGGTCCTACCACTTTCTCTGCATACGTTGAAACCATGTGGCCTTTGGTAGGGGTCACCACTGGAAAGGACGAACATCATGCCTGTTATCACTCTTCCCGACGGCAGCCAGCGCAGCTATCCGTCACCCGTTTCCGTTTCCCAGATTGCCGAAGACATCGGCCCCGGTCTTGCCAAAGCCACCATCGCTGGCGAAGTGGATGGCCGCCTGGTGGATGCCTGCGACGTCATCGGCAGCGATGCCTCCCTGAGAATCATCACCGCCAGGGACGAGGAGGGCGTCGAGATCATCCGCCACTCCTGCGCCCACCTGGTGGGGCATGCGGTCAAGCAGCTCTACCCGTCAGCCAAGATGGTGATCGGCCCGGTGATCGATGAAGGCTTCTACTACGACATCTGGTACGAGCGCCCCTTCACGCCCGAGGACATGGCCGCCATCGAGGCGCGCATGGCCGAATTGATCGACAGGGATTACGACGTCATCAAGAAGATGACGCCGCGCGACGATGTCATCGAAGTATTCAAAAACCGGGGCGAGGACTACAAGCTGCGCCTGGTCGACGACATGCCGGATGAAACGGCCATGGGCCTGTATTACCACGAAGAGTACGTGGATATGTGCCGCGGCCCGCATGTGCCCAATACCCGTTTTCTCAAGGCGTTCAAGCTCACCAAGGTTGCCGGTGCCTACTGGCGCGGCGACTCGAAGAACGAGATGCTGCAGCGCATCTACGGCACCGCATGGGCCAGCAAGAAAGAGCTGCAGACCTATCTCAAACGCATCGAGGAGGCGGAAAAGCGCGATCACCGCAAGATCGGCAAGAAGCTGGGCCTGTTCCACATGCAGGAAGAGGCGCCGGGCATGGTGTTCTGGCATCCGCGCGGCTGGACCATCTACAAGACCATCGAGCAGTACATGCGCGATCAGCAGAATCGCCAGGGCTACCAGGAAATTCGCACGCCCCAGGTCGTGGATCTGACCCTGTGGCAGAAATCCGGCCACGCCGACAAGTTTGCCGCCGGCATGTTCACCCTCGAAACCGAGGAGCGGGATTTCGCCATCAAGCCCATGAACTGCCCCTGTCACGTGCAGGTGTTCAACCAGGGTTTGAAGAGCTACCGCGATTTGCCGCTGCGACTGGCGGAGTTCGGTTCCTGTCACCGCGACGAGCCGTCGGGCTCGCTGCACGGCATCATGCGCGTGCGCGGCTTTACCCAGGACGATGCCCATATTTTCTGTACCGAGGCGCAGATTCAGCCCGAGGTGTCGGCGTTCATCGATTTTCTGCACGATGTCTATGCCGACTTTGGCTTCGACGACGTCATTTATCGACTCTCCACTCGCCCGGAAGAGCGGGTGGGCTCTGACGAAAGCTGGGACAAGGCGGAAAAAGCCCTGGCGCAGGCCCTCGACAGCAAGGGGCTGCCCTGGGAAGAACTTCCCGGCGAAGGCGCCTTTTACGGCCCCAAGATCGAGTTTTCTCTCAAGGACTGCATCGGCAGGGTCTGGCAGCTGGGTACCATTCAGGTTGACTTCTCCATGCCCGGTCGGCTCGACGCCCAGTATGTGGCAGAGGATGGCAGCCGCCAGGTGCCCGTCATGCTGCACCGTGCGATCCTGGGGTCGTTCGAACGCTTCATCGGCATCCTGATCGAGCACTACGAAGGGGCCTTCCCGGTGTGGCTTGCACCGGAGCAGGCGGTGATCGCAAACATCACCGACAAGCAGGCGGATTATGTGCGCGAAGTGACCCTTGCCTTACAAAACAGGGGCTTCCGAATCATAAACGACTTGAGAAACGAGAAGATCGGCTTTAAAATCCGCGAGCACACCATTCAGAAGGTTCCCTATATCGCCGTTGTCGGCGACAAGGAGACCGAAAATCAGACCGTGGCCGTTCGCACACGCTCCGGACAGGATCTGGGCGTCATGTCGGTTGATGAATTCGCCGATTTGTTGAAGAAGGACGAACAGCGCCGCGGTCGTTTGCTTGTTGAATAGCTGTCTTTATGAAAACAGTAACGGGGAGAACAGGTTATTAAAAAAGATTATGCCAAAGGGCGGACCAAGCGTTCGAGAGTCAATGAAGAGATCGACGTCAAGGAAGTCCGTTTGATAGGCGCAGATGGCCAGCAGGTGGGTGTCGTCACCATAGAAGAGGCACTTGCCGCCGCCGCCGCTGCAAATCTGGAGCTCGTAGAGATCTCACCGGATGCCGAGCCTCCGGTCTGCAAGGTGATGGACTACGGCAAGAAGCTTTTTGAGCAGAAGAAGCAGCTCGCTGCGCAGCGCAAGAAGCAGAAGCAGACGCAAGTGAAGGAAATGAAGTTTCGTCCGGGAACGGACGAGGGAGACTACAAGGTGAAACTGCGCAACCTTGTACGTTTTCTGGAAGATGGGGACAAGGCCAAGGTGACATTGCGTTTCCGCGGCCGCGAGATGGCGCACCAGGAACTGGGCATGGAGATGATGAAACGCATCGAAAATGACCTGGCGGAACTGGGACAGGTTGAGCAATTTCCGAAAATGGAAGGTCGGCAGCTCACCATGGTCATCGCCCCGAGAAGCAAGAAGAAGTAGCAGCAAGCGCACTGTGCTCAGCCCATGGCAGGCTGACCGGGCGTCTTCTTCTCAATACTGTTATATCCAATGTGGAGTCACCAATGCCAAAAGCAAAAGTACACAGTGGCGCGGCCAAGCGGTTCAAGAAAACTGCTGCCGGCTACAAGCACAAGCACGCGATGAGAAGTCACATCCTCACCAAGATGTCCCAGAAGCGCAAGCGTCACCTGCGCGGCACCAGCGTCATGAACGCCTCGGATGCGCCGTTGGTCGACCGCATGCTGCGGGTTTGAGAGAGGAGAATAGACGATGTCACGCGTAAAACGTGGAGTTCAGGCGCATCGCCGCCACAAGAAAATTCTCAAGCAAGCCAAGGGTTATTACGGTGCCCGCAGCCGGGTTTACCGGGTTGCCACGCAGGCCGTTACCAAGGCCGGTCAATACGCCTATCGTGACCGCAAGGTCAAGAAGCGCGTTTTCCGCTCTCTGTGGATTACCCGTATCAACGCTCAGGCTCGCGTCGAAGGCGTATCCTACAGCCAGCTCATCGCCGGTCTGAAGAAGGCGGGTATCGAACTCGATCGCCGCGTTCTCGCCGATCTGGCGGTACACGACAAGCCTGCTTTTGGTGCCATTGTTTCCCAGGCAAAAGCAGCCCTTGCATGAGCTGCGTCCGGCGTTTTCATGCGCCGGATGAGCAGACAACGCAGACGAACAGGGAAAGGGCTCCGGCTCTTTCCCTGTTTTATTTTCAGGCACCCATTACCAGCAATCATGAACACAAGCGTTATGGACGTACAAATCGATAACCTGGCAGCGCTCACCGATGAAGCGATCAGGGAAGTGCTGGCCGCCACCGACATGGCCGCGCTGGAACAGGTCAGAGTGGAATACCTGGGCAAGAAAGGCAAAATCACCGATTTGCTCAAAGGGCTCGGCCGGTTATCCGCGGAGCAGCGACCCGCTGCCGGCGCACTCATCAACAAGGCCAAGGAACAGGTTCAGGAACAACTCAATGTTCGCCGCCAGCACCTGGAAGACGCGCAGGTGGCACAGCAGCTGGCCGCGGAGCGCGTCGACGTCACTCTGCCGGGGCGCAACGCACAGTCGGGCAGCCTGCACCCGGTGACGCGCACCATGGAGCGCATCGAAGCCTTTTTCACCAAGGTCGGTTATCAGGTGGCGGAAGGGCCGGAAATCGAAGACGATTACCACAACTTCGAAGCGCTCAACATACCGGGCCACCACCCGGCCCGCGCCATGCACGACACCTTCTACGTCGGCGACAACCTGGTGCTGCGCACTCATACCTCTCCCGTACAGGTGCGGGTGATGGAAACCACCAAGCCGCCCATTCGCATCATTTGTCCCGGCCGGGTCTATCGCTGTGATTCCGACCTGACTCACACCCCGATGTTCCATCAGGTAGAAGGTCTGGTCGTGGATGAGAATGTCAGCTTTGCCGATCTGAAAGGTACGGTGGACCAGTTCCTCAAGGCGTTCTTCGAGGCGGACCTGCCGGTGCGTTTCCGCCCTTCCTATTTTCCCTTTACCGAGCCGTCGGCGGAGGTGGACATCCAGTGCACCAACTGCCGCGGCAACGGCTGCCGTATTTGCAAGAACACCGGCTGGCTGGAAGTCATGGGCTGCGGCATGGTGCATCCGGAAGTCTTTCGCTACAGCGACGTGGACGCGGAAACCTGGACAGGCTTTGCCTTCGGCATGGGCGTCGAGCGTCTCGCGATGCTGCGCTACGGCGTGACCGATCTGCGTTTCTTCTTCGAAAATGACATCAGGTTTTTGAATCAATTTTAGAATATTCAAAAAGATATCGTTCTTATCTAAAGATTTCTTAAGGTTGTAGAGCAGATGAAATTCAGTGAATCCTGGCTCAGGGAATGGGTCGATCCGGCGCTGGACAGTGCCGAACTGGTGAGCAGGCTGACCATGGCGGGGCTCGAGGTCGATAGTATCGAGCCTGCGGCGGCAATTTTCAGCGGCGTGGTGGTGGGGGAAATCCTCGCCTGCGAACCCCATCCGGATGCGGACAAACTGCGGGTTTGCAAGGTCGCTGGTGCAGGAGAGGAAGCGCTGCAGGTGGTCTGCGGTGCGCCCAATGCGCGTCCCGGCATCAAGGTGCCCTTTGCCACCATCGGTGCGGAACTGCCCGGGGGCTTCAAGATCAAGCGCGCCAAGCTGCGCGGCGTGGAATCCTTCGGCATGCTCTGTGCCGAAACGGAGCTGGGTGTTTCCGAAAACGACGAAGGTCTGTGGGAGCTGCCCGAGGATGCGCCGGTGGGGAGCGACCTGAGAGAGTATCTGAAGCTCAACGACAATCTCATCGAAGTGGACCTGACGCCAAACCGTGGCGACTGCTTGAGTATCAAGGGGTTGGCTCGGGAAGTTGGTGTTCTCTGTAAGGTCGATGTTATCGCCCCCGCTATCCAGGCCGTGCCAGCCGCTATCGACGCCAGCTTTCCGGTGAGCCTCCAGGCGGAGGGCGCCTGTCCCCGCTACATGGGGCGTGTCATCCGCAATATCCGCAGCGATGCGGAATCGCCGGCGTGGTTGGTGGAAAAGCTGCGCCGCAGCGGCATTCGCTCCATCGATGCGGTAGTGGACGTCACCAATTACATCCTGCTGGAGCTGGGCCAGCCCATGCATGCCTTCGATCTTGGCCACCTGGCGGGCGGTATCACCGTCCGCCACGCCGCGCCGGGAGAAAAGTTGACACTGCTCGATGGCAGTGAGCACTCTCTGGACGCTGAAACCCTGGTGATCGCCGACGATCAGCGTGCGCTCGCCATGGCCGGAATCATGGGCGGCGAGCTTTCCGGTGTCGGCAGTGAAACTCGCGACATCTTCCTGGAAAGCGCATTCTTCAATCCCCTGGCGATTGCCGGCAAGGCGCGCAAATACGGTTTGCATACGGACTCATCCCACCGTTTCGAGCGCGGTGTCGACCCCGAGCTTTGTGTCGAGGCCATTGAGCGCGCCACCGCCTTGTTGCTCGAAATTGTCGGCGGCGAAGCGGGGCCGGTGGTGCGCGCCGAACTGTCACAGCATCTGCCATCCACCAGGGTGGTGACCCTGGCGAAAGCGCTTCTGGCGCAGCAGCTCGCCATGACTCTGGATACCGAGGTGGTTGTCGATATCCTTCAGCGCCTCGGCCTGGCGATACTGGCGGAGAATGACGACAGTTGGCAGGTACAGGTGCCCAGCTGGCGTTTCGACATCGCCATTGCCCAGGACCTGGTGGAAGAAATCGCGCGCATCTACGGCTACAACAATCTGCCTACCAACACGCTGACGTCGCCCCTCGAGATTCGCCCTGCGGCAGAAGCCCGGGTCTATCCGGCACGGATCAAGACGGCGCTGATCCAGCGCGGTTTCAACGAAGCCATCACCTACAGCTTTGTCGATCCGAAACTGATGTCCGCACTCGATCCCAAGGGCGACTTCGTGCATGTCACCAACCCCATTTCCAGCGATATGGCGGTGATGAGAACCAGCCTTTGGGCGGGCCTGATCGACACGCTCAAGCGCAACCTGAGCCGTCAGAAGAGCCGCGCCTGTCTGTTCGAAACCGGCCTGCGCTTCATGCCAGGCGAGACGCTGGTGCAGGAAACCATGATCGCCGGCCTCATTTACGGTGATCGCCAGGAGGAGAGCTGGACGCAGGAACACGCACGTGTGGATTTCTACGACCTCAAGGGGCATGTGGAAGCGCTGATAGCGCTCACCGGCGCGGCGCACGAGTTCAGTTTCCGCGCCGCGGAGCACCCCGCGTTGCATCCCGGACAATGCGCAGCGCTGTATCGTAATGACACGCTGGCGGGCTACCTGGGAAGAATTCACCCCAGCCTGCAGCACAAGCTGGATCTGGAACAGCCCGTATATCTTTTTGAATTGGAATCCCTTATCTTGCAGGACGGTGCTGTACCAGTGTTCAGTGCCGTCAGCCGTTTCCCCGAAGTGCGTCGCGACATCGCTGTGATCGTCGATAAGACGGTTCCTGCCCAGGCCATCCTCGAAACGGCGCGCGCAAGCGCGGGTGAATTGCTCAAGGACTTAAAGATATTTGATGTCTATGAAGGTAAAGGCATTGAAAATAATAGGAAAAGCCTTGCATTGGGCTTGACGTATCAAGAGCAATCGCGCACTCTTAATGAGAGCGAAGTGGCAGCGTCCGTAGCAGCTGTCATCGAGGGATTGAAAATCAACTATCAGGCGACCTTAAGGGGGTAAGCGCAATGTCGTCACTGACAAAAGCTGACCTTGCAGAAATGCTTTATGAAGATCTTGGTCTCAACAAGCGCGAGGCCAAGGAGATAGTTGAGATGTTTTTCGAGGAAATTCGCCGCGCCCTGGAAAGCAACGAACAGGTCAAGCTCTCCGGTTTCGGTAATTTCGATCTGCGTGACAAGAGTACCCGGCCGGGGCGAAACCCCAAGACCGGTGAGGAAATTCCCATCAGCGCGCGCCGGGTAGTGACATTCAAGCCAGGGCAAAAACTGAAAGCCAGGGTGGAGAGCTATGCTGGAGCCGAGTAACAACGAGCAGTTGCCGCCCATTCCCGGGAAGCGCTATTTCACCATTGGCGAAGTGAGCGAGCTCTGTGACGTGAAGCCGCACGTGTTGCGCTACTGGGAGCAGGAATTTCCCATGCTCAATCCGGTCAAGCGCCGTGGCAACCGCCGCTATTATCAGCGCCAGGACGTGCTGCTGATCCGCCAGATCCGCTCGCTGCTCTACGATCAGGGCTTCACCATCGGCGGCGCTCGCCAGCGTCTGGCGGGCGAGGACGGCAAGGAAGAAGCCACGCTCGTGCGTCAACTGGTCGGCCAGACCATCATCGAACTCGAAGAAGTATTGGTGGTTCTGAAAGGTTAGAAAGTCGCGTAGCGCTGCGCCGCCGATGTGGCAGCCATCGCGTTTCAATACATATTTTCAGTACTTTCACCGCCATGCGCCTTGCAATAACCCTGTATTTCGGTATGATTGCGCCTCCCGCGAAAGCGCGGATTTCGGAACGTAGCGCAGCTTGGTAGCGCACCACACTGGGGGTGTGGGGGTCGGAGGTTCGAATCCTCTCGTTCCGACCAATAATCCTTTGAAAAGGCCGGAGTTTTTACTCCGGCCTTTTTTATTTTCCGGATACCGAAAGGCGCCCGGATGCCCCGTCCCGTCAGGCCGGATCGGCAAGAAGGTTCGCCTGCAGCAGATTCTTGATTTCGAGAAGGTGCTTGTCCTCTTTATCGAACGCGTGTGCCTTGCTGTGGGAGAGAGCCTGAATCAGGCAGGTTTCTTTTTGATTGTGCTTTCTGATCAGAATAACTGTCTGGCGCTCATCAGATTGGTGCCCTTCAGCTTCCCGAAACAAAGATCAATGAAGCCAGGCGCCGGTGGGGCCGCGCATGCGGCGCACGGTGCCCTGCCACATCTCGGGCGTAATACCTGGAGCGAAGCTGAATGAGCAGCTACGCCTGACTGAACAGTAATGCGAGAAAGGGCAGTACGTCGTCATCAGTGAAGACGACATCAAGGCGGTGCTCCCCGAAGCCACGCAAACCATCGACATTTTTGCATTTGTCGACGATGGAAGCATACCCTGGATCAATTTTCACAAACCCTATTTTCTGAGCCCAGACCCATCTGGTAATCCGCACAAGGCAACACTTGCCGCTGCCATCTCCTACGATGACGCCTTGGTGGTGATGCTTCTGCGTTGACCCGCCGAGGTGCGCAGTGTTCGCTCGATCTGCATAAAAGTGCCATCGAGGCCAAGCTGTCCGTTCAGGAGCTGCGCATGGCCGAACAACTCGTCGAGCAGATGACCACAGCATGGGAAGTGGACGATGGCGCGGCTGAAAAAGCGGGGGCGGATATCATTGATCTCACCGAAATGTTGAAACGTAGCCTCGGTGATCGTGGCGCGTAGAAAAAACGACGGGTTCGAAGAAAGCTCCTTCGGCAGTCACAAAGTCAGAAAATGGTGGCACCAAACGAACACGCAAGCGTGCGCAAAATAAATAACGTCGGCGTTATTTATGAAAAAATCTTGAGGGATACTATCGCAAAGGGGACTTCAGCTGAACATCGGAACCGCGTCACGAGAATGCCAAAAGATGCGCCAGTCGGTGCCAAAACTGGCGGGCATGTCTTTACGTCGTTCCTTAAACACAATAAAAAAGGACCTGGCGTTTCCGCTAAGTCCTTGATTCTAAATGGCGCACTCGGGAGGATTCGAACCTCCGACCGCCCGGTTCGTAGCCGGGTACTCTATCCAGCTGAGCTACGAGTGCGTAAAACACTGTGTCGAGGGCGCGTACTATAAAGATTGAGCCCCTGTTCGTCAACCATTGAATCCGCTTTTTTTATGCCTTTTTTCAAGGGTTGGGTCTGTGGTCGCAGGGATCGCAGTAGGGCTATAAACAGCAAGCTTCAAAGCGCACCTTGCCCGATCTTGGTTTTTACCACTACATACCAGCGTTTATGGAGTCATTGCACGAATGGAGCAAGCCAGTTTCATCTGTTGCCCCAGTGGTATGCTGATGGCGTCCCTGGATGGGATGGTTGCTCAAACTCTTTACCAATGGGGCGCAGGCCTGCCGGAAAGGCTCACATCTCATTCGCCTGCGTGCCAATTAAAGATTTCGTTTTTGGTCAGGTTTTTGGTCTTTTCTGCAAAAGAATAAAACGATGGTTTCTGATCTATGAATACCTGCCCTGTGAATTCCCATTCGTTCGCGCCGTCAAACAAACCTACGGGTATGGAGTAATGCGCACCTTCCGCCAGGCGGAAAAATAAATGGGTGCCACATTTGCGACAGAATCCACGTTCCGCCCAGGTTGACGAATTGTAGATCGATATCTGTTCCGAACCTTCGAAGCTCACGGCAGTGCCGCACTCCGCTGCGAGCAGGGGGCCGCCACCCCATTTTCGACACATTACACAGTGGCAGGCACCCACGCTGTTGCTTTTTGGCGTGGCAGTGACCTGGACCGCGCCGCACAGGCAGCTTCCCTTTCTGGTTTTGGAGTTCATTGTATGCACCTCAATTGAAATCTCTGAAATACTCTAGCACACACGGCAGATGAATAAATTTTCTGGCAGCCGCCGATACAGCGGCCCGCGACGCTTGACGTGGCGCAACCCTCTGCCAGCTGGAGAGCCGGCATCAGATCCTGCGAATGACCTGGTTGGTCTGGATGATTCTGGATGCCGCGGGATCATCCTTGACGGGATTCAGCTCGAGGCCCGCCAGCGTCATGTATTCCCGGGTGGTAGGCAGGATGCGCTGTTTGTTGATCCTGATCTTGATCCGGTACCGCTGGTAAAGAATGACGGTGTGCTCTTCACCGTCGTCTGACAGCGCACGGAAGCGGCCAAGTTCTTTCAGCATAAGTGTGCCTCTCAGAGGTCTACCATGCCTCGGAGCATCCCGAGCCATCCCGTGACAAGTTCGCGTGCTCATGTGTGTTCCTTGACTGAAAAATGCAGCTGATCGAGCAGCCTTGGTGAGAGAAGGTGGACTACTTCCTCCTCACATTCTTGTAAGCATGACCCCGGTGGAAAATATCTGAAAACGTCCGTTGGGACAGCGTTTGACTTTCAGACCGTTCTCCGTGAGATAGCGGAGCGGTCCTTTCTTCCTTTGGGCCTCATCATCTCCAGGGGAAGGTGCCTTTTCGTACACAGTGATGAGATAGGTATTGCCGTCGTCACTTTTGGCTCTGAATCTTTCTATCTCGCGCATAGACAGTGCCCCTGTGGGCTAGCCTATAAATATGGCACGAATGTGGCAGTTGGCAAGGTGGGAATGCCAGGGCTATTACCAAACGGCTAGGAAACCTGGTGGCAGTTTTGCGCAAAGACTGGAGGGTTTTGGGGCGCTAACGCCAGATGGCTGGAGTACGCGAAATGGTCATCATGTTTGACGCAGCACCTTCAGCATGCGTGTGTAGTCCTTGCGGTATTGTCTGGCGAGAGTGCGTTTTTGGGAATCGCCGAGAATTTTTCCCGATACCTGGAAGAATTTCTTTTCTTCTTCGCTGAGGTGGTGATGCACTTCGTGCGAAAGTTTTTTGGCCGTTGCCAGCCAGCCTCTTCCGGACGTATCTTTTTTCTGAAGCTCCTCGACCAGTTCGTCGATTTCATGGTGCTCGTGCAGGGCGTGGCGGGAGGAGTACAGTCCCATGTCATCCATCAATATGGGGGCGTAAAGGAAACGCTCCTCCGCCGCAGCATGGGCGGCCAACTCGACGCGCAGTTCGCTGAATGTGGCGATGCGATGCTGGGTGTGCGGCTTGGACATCAGCAATTCGCGACACAGCGAACGCTGAATTTCATGGCTTTCACGCAGGGCGTCGTAGATCGTTTCACTCATCGCGGGCCTTCCGGTGATTGCTGGTTACGCACAAATCGGCAATTTTCGCTATGGCTGTAGTTGGACTGTAAAGCAGAGCCATAAGCTTTAAGCTCTAGGTTGAACCCTGGTAAAACGCCGTTCTTGCAGTACTTCTGCTTAAAGCTTATGGCTTACAGCTCATCCTTCATCTCAGAGTTGCAGCCTGAATTTCCGACCACTGTGTAATAACCATAGACCCGCTTCCGCGCCTGTCAATGAATGAGGGTGGTTTCTGGCATCAGTCTCTATAGCGGGGTATTCGCCAGAAATATGGCTCGGGTCGGTGCCGGGTGGCCTTCCACGGTGAGTTTGCGGTTGTCGGGGTCGAGGAAATCGGCGAGAGACTCGAAGTGCATCCAGGCGGTGCGGCGCTGTTCGTCGCGGGAAGTCTGGCCTATGTCCACCATACGAGGATTGTGCAGCCCCAGGGCATTCATCCATTGAAGGACCTCGCCGGGGCAGGGCACACACCAGACATTGCGCATCTTCGCGTAACGGCCGCTCGGAATCAGGGACTCAGGGCCATCCACCACCAGGGTTTCGAGCACCATGAGGCCGCCGGGCTTGAGGCAACCCGCGAGCTCGCGGAGATGTTCCAGCGGGTCGCGGCGATGGTAGATCACGCCCATGGACAGCACCGTATCGAAGCTGTGCAGGCCCGCTGGCACATGCTCGATGCCCAGCGGCAGTACATCCACGGCGATGTCGGGGCAGTACTTCCTGAAGACCTCGAACTGATACACGAACTTGGCGGACGGGTCTATGCCGATCACCCGCGCTGCGCCGGCACCGTGCAGGCGCATGCAGTGATAGCCGTTGCCGCAGCCCACATCGAGAATGTGCTGACCGGCGAGGGAGGACAGGTGTGGCAGCAGGCGCTGCCATTTCCAGTCGGAGCGCCATTCGGTATCGATATGCACGCCAAACAGCTCCCAGGGGCCCTTGCGCCAGGGATGAAGCCCCATCAGTGTGTCGCGAAGCCGCTTTCGCGTCTGGTCTTTGCAATCGTCGGTGGTGCCGATGCGCACTGCGGTGGTCAGGTCCCGCGACGACGGCGCGATCTGCGGCAGCTGCTCGATGACCTGCTGCCAGCCGGGCAGATCGCCCCAGCGCTCGATGCTCAGACCCTGTGTGATTTGATCGGGCAACTGCTCGGCCCAGATCTCGAATCCCGGGGTGTTCCGCATCCAGTGGTGCAGTTGTTGATAATCGGGCATGGGCGGTTTTCAGCTCTTGATGGCGATCAGGGACGCGAAGTTGAAGCACTGAAACCACACATCGGCACAGCTGAAACCGGCTTTTTCCAGGCGCGCCTTGTGGGCGCCGAGGGTTTCCGGCAGCAGTACGTTCTCGAGCGCGTCGCGTTTCTGGCTGACTTCCAGGTCGCTGTAGCCGTTCGCACGTTTGAAGCTGTGATGCAGCTCGATCATGAGGCTGTCGAGACCTTCGTCGGCGAAGCGCACCTTTTCGGACAGCACCAGAATGCCGCCGGGGTTGAGGCCGTTGTAGATGGTTGCAAGCAATGCATCGCGATCTTCGACAGGCACGAACTGGAGGGTGAAATTGAGCACGACCATGGACGCGTTCGCGATGGCCACCTGGCGGATGTCGGCGCAGTGCAGCTCGATCCGCCTGTTCAGGTTCTGGCTGTCCAGCACTGTCCGGCAACGGCTGATCATGGCGGCGGAGTTGTCCACCGCGATCAGGGCGGCGCGGCGCGTGCCGATGTTGCGGGCGATCGCCAGGGTGGAAGCGCCCAGGGAGCTGCCCAGATCGTAGCAGTTGGAATCCTCCTGGACATATTTTTCTGCCAGCGTGCCGGTCATCGCGATGATGGTTTCGTAACCGGGCACGGAGCGTTTGATCATGTCGGGAAAGACGCTGACCACGTCGTCATCGAAGATGAAATCGGCTACCGTGCCCAGCGGGCGGGCGAACAGGTCGTCGCGGCCACTCACAGGGATTGTGACTCCAGGCCAAGATCCGCGACTTGCATCGCCTTGTCGGGGTGCGTGATCACCGCGGTGCTGGCCTTGTCCTGCGTCAGATAGGTGCTTGCCACTCGCTGCAGATCCTCGAGGCCAACCGCCAGTACCCGCTGGCGGAACTGTTCGCGAATTTCCCTGGTATTGCCGAACAGTTCGGCATGGAAGGTCTGCTTGGCCTCGCCCGCGGGAGACGCCGGTTTGTCGATGGCCGCAACCACGCCGAGAATGGCTTCTTCCACCTGACTCCAGCTGTGGTCGGCATCGAGCAGCCAGCGAATGGAGGCGTCGAAATCATCCAGGGTGCCGTTGATGCGTGGGTCGCGGTAGGAATAGAAGCGGAAGGCACCAGCGAGGCTGTCCTGGCTGGCACCGCCGCCGTAGGCACCGCCCTGTTCGCGAATCGCCGTGTGCAGAAAGCCATTGCGCAGGAAACCACCGAGCACCGTGAGCGGTGCCGCGTCGGGATGGGCATTGGACACCGTGGCGTAGGCCTTTGCGCAGAAATTCACCTGGGTACTGGCTTTCCACAGCAGTTGCGCGCGCTGCGCCGTGGCAGCGACCGGGTAGGCGAAGGTGCTCAGGTTGGTGGCCTGCAGTGGCGGAACCTTGCCCGCCAGGGTATCCCGGTATTCCGTCAGGCGCTCTTCTTCACCGACGATAAGAAACTGGCGCGGCGCGGCGGCCATGCGGCTGTGAATGGCTTCCAGCTTGTGCGCAAGGTCTTCGAGGGCGGCGCGGTCTTCCAGGGCGTTGTCCAGTGCCTTGAGGTGGCGAATGCCCGCCATGCCGCCCCAGCGATAGGCGAGGGCGGCGCCAGCACCCAGGCCCGAGGCCGCGGCATTCATGGCCAGGGCGTGGCCGTTGCCGGTGATGCTCTTCTCGCGCCGCGAGCGCATCTGGGCGATGAGGTCGCGGATGCGCTCCAGTTCGTCGAAACGCACGGCCTGGAAGGTTTCCAACATCAGTTCGGTCAAGGCCGCCTGATTGCGTTGCAGGCCCTTGGCGGACAGGGTAAGGAAACCCTTGAGATCGCTCAGATCGGACGGCGCGCCCCGCACCGAAATCCCGGCGCTGATGGCACCACATAATTGCGATTGCAGCAGTTGGGTGTCGAGATAGCTGCGCTCGCCGACGCCGAGTTCGGTGAGCACGCTGCTGTAGATGGGCAGCAAGTCGATCAGCTCCTCCTCGAATTCCGGCAGGGCGTGGACGATCTGCTGGTAGACGAGGCCATTGGTGCCCGCGTTGTAGGTGGTGATGGGCGTGGCGCCGTCGCTCCGCTCGTGCCAGGGCGTGTAGGCCATCGTCGCGGGAATGTCATCGAGACCCACTTTGGGCAGGATGGATTCATCGTCCTTGCGGGCCTGGCGCGCCTTGAGGGCCTGTGCCTGCGCGACGATCGCCTGTTTGTCGTCATCGCTGAGGCCCTGCTGGATCTTTTCGAGACGCGCCAGTTCCGCGGCGACGGTGCGCGCGGAAAGCGCCGGATCGGGACGCATCGTCAGGCGCACGCGGTGCTGATTGTCGAGCAGCAGTTTGCGGGCGAGATCGCGAATATAGGCCGGATCCTCGATATTCTTGTGGAGCTGGTCGAGCACCGGGTCGAGATCGAGCAGCGCGATGGGATCACCGCGGTGGGTGGCGCTGGTGAGCGCGGTCATGAGAAGGTGCAGGCCGTAGGGGTAGCCGTCGCCGGTGATCTCGCGCTGTTGCAGCTCCAGCTGATGCAGGCTGGCAGCCACCTGTTCCTTGGGTACGCCCTGCTCGGCGACCTGGCGCAGTACGTCGAGTACCATCTGCTCGAAGGCATCCGCCTTGCCCGGGTCGCTGCCTTCGATGCCGCACAGAAAGCACAATTCTTTCTGGGAGTCGTCGAGGCCGCACAGGGAAGAGGGCGCGCTGCCCAGCTCCGTGGTCTCGAGGGCCTTGAGCAGCGGCGACGCGCTGTTATCGAGAAGCACGCTGGCGAGCAGTTGTGCTTCCATGGCTTCCATCAGATTGGTGGTGGTACCGAGCAGCCAGCCGAGAAGAATGTGGGTTTTGCTCGCGGTATCGCCTTCCTCGTCAAGCGCATAGGCCTCCTCGACCCGCAGCGGCGCAAGATAGCGCTTTTCATCCGGCACGGCGATGTTGACGTCGAGACGATCGAAGCGGCTGAGTGCCTGGGATTCGAAGCGTTGATGCAGCTCTTCCACGGGAATGTTGCCAAACGTCATGAAGATGGCGTTGCTGGGGTGATAGTGGCTTTGATAGAACGACCGCAGCTGCTCATAGCTGAGATCGGGAATGCTCTCCGGGTCGCCGCCGCTGTTGTAGTGGTAGGTGGTGGTAGGGTACAGGTACTTGCTCATGGTGTGCCAGAGCACCGAGTTCACCGAACTCATGGCCCCCTTCATTTCGTTGAATACCACACCCTTGAAGGTGAGCGCGGAGTTCGGGTCATCCGCCTCGGCAAATTCCAGGCGGTGGCCTTCCTGGGCAAAGTCCAGAGGATCGAGGCGGGAGAAGAACACCGCATCCAGGTACACGTCCAGAAGGTTGAAGAAATCCTTGCGATTGAGGCTCGCGAACGGGTAGGCCGTCCAGTCGGAACTGGTCATGGCGTTCATGAAGGTGTTGAGCGAACGCCGGATCATCATGAAAAAGGGGTCGCGCACCGGGTACTTTTCGCTGCCGCACAAGGCGGTGTGCTCGAGAATGTGGGCGACGCCGGTGGAATCTTCCGGCACGGTGCGCAGCGCCACCAGAAAGACGTTTTCCTCGGAATCCGTATTCAGGTGAATGTGTTGCGCACCAGTGCGGGTGTGGCGGTATTCCTGCACGGTGGCATCGAGAGACTTGATGTGATGGCTGCGCAGCAGCTCGAAAGCGGGGGCGGTTACCGTTTGATTCATTGCGTGTTCCGTGGTTCGTGTGCCGCGCGCTGTTCTGCCTGCGCGGCGGAATGTGCCTGAAGGTGGCGCGAATACAGGGATTCTAATGCATCTTGTCGCCCCGCGGCAGCTCGCGGTCCCGCAGGGCGCTCGTCGAGCGCTTTTGTCCGCGGCAGCCGGGGTGGAACCCGACACCATTTTCTCTGGGCGTGCATTGCCAAAATTTCTGGATCGTGGCAAGCTGCGGCGACATAAACAAGCCAACAACCGGGAGAGTCTCATGTCTAGCTTTAAAGGTGGTCGCAGCATCCTTCTGACCCTCGCCCTCGGCGCTTTCGCGGGCTCGGCGCTGGCAAGCGATTGTGGCAACCCGCCCCAGGAACCTGAAATCATCGATGGCGCAACCGCCACCATGGAAGACCTGGTCGCCAACAGCGAGAGCGTAAAAACGTATATCTCTGAAGCGGATTCCTACCTGGATTGCCGCGAAGGCATCGTGAAATCCGATGCGTTCAAGGAAATGTCCAAGGACGACCAGAAGGCGTTTCAGAATGCCAACAGCGACGTGCTCAAGTCCCGCAACAATATCGGCGAGAAGTTCAACGCTGAAGTGGCAGACTACAAGAAAGCCAATCCGTCCTGAAACGATGACATCACATTCGGGTTGATACGAGGTCCGCTACCTTGGCGGGCCTTGTTTCCGTTGTCTGGAATCTTCCCGCGTGATCTATAAACTGACTCAGTGCATTTTCCTGTCTGTTTTTCCATAAACAATGAATACCTCCGCAGCGGTGGCCAGGGCTTCGCCGTTGACCATCCAGCATGGTGAGGCTGCTTGAGATTCGCCATAGGTCACAAAATGCAACGCACACGCCTGGTTCTCTATGTCGGTGATTTCTGTCCGCTCTGCGATGAGGCGAGAGACCGCGTCTGCCAGGTAATGCCCGCGGGGCTCGAGTTCCGGGAAATCGTCATCGACGGTGACCCCGTTCTCAAGTCAGCCTACGGTGTGCGGATTCCCGTACTCGCTGTTATCGATGACAAGGGCGTGTTGCTGGCAGAAAAAGGCTGGCCATTCAGCGCAGGGCAGGTGAGACGTATGCTTGCCGAACAGGGATTTTTGTAGGTGGTGCGTTCACTGGGTTGTGCGGAGAACGTTTTGCCCGGAGCCGAACCAATGCACAACTGTAGAGTCAGGGGTTATAGTGACTGACAGAGTCCTGTCTGAATGGCACTTACTTAAGGTGTTCGGCACTCCGCACCCCGGTCGCTGTCTTGGGAAAGGTTTTCCGAGACACGCCGTGAACCCATCCATGGGGGCTCGACAGCGCCATCCCTGGCGCTGACGGTCTCGGAAAACCTTTCCCAAGACGGCGCCCTCACAGCGTTGCCAGGTTTAAGTAAGTGCCATTCGTGTCAGGTCTTGACACCCGCCAGCCATGACGGGCGGTGAGCTTGGATGGGGTGCCGCAATGGATGGAGAAAACGATGGCTTCGGATTTTTCTGGATTGAAACGACCGGCGCACCCCGTGCCCGAATTCGTTACGCGCGCACTGGCAGAGCATGGACTAATGGATGCCTAATGCGGCGTCAGCAAAGAAATGATCGTACTATTCGCTGGATCGTACCGTTTTAGCCCCTGATTCAATCACAGGTTTGGAGGTAAATAATGAAACGATTGGAACTCAACTTTGAGAATCGCACGGTTGTGATTACTGGAGCAGCCACCGGGATTGGCCGGGCCACTGCGCTCGCTTTTGCCAACGCCGGAGCTGCTGTCGTGATCGGTGATGTGGATGCGCGCGCGCAAACCACGGCTGCGGATATTGCCGCAGCCGGTGGCAAAGCCATTTTCCAGAAAACCGATGTGACCGACAGCGCCCAGGTCAAGGCGTTGGTTGATCGCGCAATATCGGAATTTGGCTCATTGGATGTGGCTTTCAACAACGCGGGGCTCCTGCCACCCACGGCGCCCTTGGCGGAGCAAAGTGAAGAGGATTGGCACCGCATCATGGGTGTTGATGTGACCGGCGTGTTTCTTGCCATGAAGCACCAGCTCTCGCATATGGCCAAAGCCGGGCGCGGGGTGATTGTGAATACCGCTTCTGTAGCGGGTCTGCGCGCTGATCCGGGCATGGCGCCCTACGTGGCCGCGAAACACGCAGTCGTCGGCCTGAGCAAAGCGGCTGCGATCGATTATGCGACTCAAGGCATCCGCGTCAACGCCATTGCCCCCGGTCTTGTGCGCACACCCATGACCGAACGCTGGCTCAACGACCCGGCCATGCGCGATGCCGTGCTGGCTGACTCACCCATTGGTCGCGCAGCCGAACCAGAGGATATCGCAGGGCTCGTGCTGTTCCTCGCGTCGGATCATGCGAGCATCATCACCGGAGCTGTCTATCCGGTCGATGGTGCACGTACGGCGCACTGAGGTTGGCTGAGGATTTAGAGGAGCACGGCAAGAGCTGCCTTGTAGGAGCCTGCCTGCAGGCGACCCCGCACCGATATTGTTACCGATACTTGTCGCCTGCAGGCAGGCTCCTACAGGGTACGGATGATGCATCGACCGTTTACGTGAAATTCCGGTAAATAGTGCAGCTTACAGCTTGCGGAGTCCGCGAAACCTGTGCTCGGGGTCAAGGTGCGATATTGGAATTGTGCAGGTGCAGCAGATACCAGGTGCCGTCGCGCTTGATCCAGAACATGGAGGTGCGGGCGTCCTTGTCCTGCGGCTTGTTGGCGCCGCCCCGGTCGATGGTGCCGATGCGGTGGAAGGTGACGTAACCGCTGTCGCCGTAGACTTTCACATTGATTTCTTCCAAGGCGACACTCACCTTGAGATCGCCGGCGAACATTTCTTCCAGAATATCCGCGTCAACATGGAGGAGGGCGCCGCCGCGGCTGGAATATTCCGTAAAGCCTTCCGGCAGGATGTGTTTTCTGGCGGTATCGACGTCGGCGTTATTGAGAGCCGCGTAGAAGGTTTCCACGGTTTCTTGCAAAGCTGTGGTGGCATCTGCCTGGGCAAAAGCGCCGGGCAGGGCCAGCAGTGTGCAGGCCAGTACCAGGTTGATCAGCGTTTTCATGGTGTCGTTTCCTTTAGCGTTTTCGGTTATTTGTTCATGTCCGTGAAACCGGCGCTTCCCTTGCAGTTCCCACCCCCGCCAGCGTAGTCCGTAGGTTGGGCTGAGGAACGAAGCCCAACATCTGTGAGGCGCGCCTACCCTGAAATTGTTGGGCTTCGTTCCTCAGCCCAACCTACCGGCTGCGCTCAGTCCGACAGCACCGCGGCGATGGCGGCGGCATCGATGATGTCGGCGGGTTTGCAGCCGCGCGACAGGTCGAGCCAGGGCGCGGCCATGCCTTGCAGAATGGGGCCGATGGCGCTGGCGCCACCCAGGCGCTCGGCTATCTTGTAGCCGATGTTGCCGGCATTCAGATCGGGAAAGATGAACACATTGCAGTTGCCGGCCACTGGTGACCCGGCAGCTTTTTTGGCGGCCACTTCGGGCATCAGCGCGGCATCGAATTGCAGCTCGCCGTCAACTGCCAGATCCGGCTGTTCGGCGCGGATGATGGCGAGCGCCTGGCGCACCCGATCGACGCTTTCGTGCTCGGCGGAGCCCTTGGTGGAGAACGACAGCAGTCCGACACGGGGCGTCTCGCCAGTGAGCTTGCGATGGCTGGCGGCGCTGTCGATGGCGATGCGGGCGAGCTGTTCGGCGCTGGGCGCGGGATTCACGGCGCAGTCGCCGAAGGTGAAAGCTCGCTCTGGCCATTCCATCAGGAAGATGCTGGAGACGAGGTTGGTGCCGGGCGCGAGGCCCACACCGCGGATACCGGCGCGCAGCACGTCCGCTGTGGTCGCCAGCGAACCGGCGATGCCGCCGTCCACATAACCGGCCTTGAGCAGCACGGAGGCGAGCAGCAGGGGATCCTTGAGCGCTTCGCGCGCGGCTTCGATACTGAGATTGTTCTTGCGGCGGCTTTCCGCATAGAGCCGCGCGGCTTTTTCGCGCCATTCGGCGGCGTCAGGGCGCGCTGAAAATACTTCGCAGCCGGGGGGAATGTCCGCGGCGGCGTCGATCACGACGGGGGTACACAAGCCCCGCGCCACCAGGCCACTGATGGCGTCGATGACACGGGGATCGCTCTGCTCAGGGAAAATGATGCGCCGGTTTTTGTCCTTTGCTTGCTGATGGAGCTTGGCGAGCACGGTTTGAGGCGTTGTCACAGGCGTATTTCCCGGAAGTTGCGGTTACTTGAGCAGTTCGTCGGGCACGTCCATGGTCAGATGGAGCAGGCCGAGACCGTGCACCTTGCCTTGCGCATCGGTGATCAGGGTTTCGGTGCCGCCACCGGCCAGAGAGTCTTCAAGGATGAAGTTCAGCGCCTGCAGATTGGGGATTTCGTAGCGCGTGACCTCGCCCTTGCAGATTTCCTTGAAGAAATCCTTGACCACAGCGGCGGTCAGGGTTTTCTCGAGGAAGTCGTAGATGGCCGGAGTCTTGGCCATGATGCCGACGTTGCTGCCGTCGCCCTTGTCACCGGAGCGCGCGATCGCGATTTCAAAAAGTTGAACCTTGGCCATGTTTAGACTTCCTCAACCGTGTGGGTGGTGGTGATGAGTTTCTTGTCGATCAGCGCGGGCCAGTAGCCGACAACCTCGGTTGCCTTGGGGCGGCCGCCTGCAATACCGGTCACGCCGGGGGGGCCTGCGGTCACGGCGGGGGCGATTTCCATGCCCAGGGTGTCCAGCGCCTTGCGATCCGGGCCCTTGGCGCCAACGCGCAGCAGTACTTCATGGGGCTGTTCGTCGGCGGGTACCAGGCCCTTGTACAGCACGTTGGTGCCGAACAGCTCGACGAAGCGATCTTCCTCGGGGATGTCGATGCCGTACATGCTCATGCGGGTGAAGATCATGTCGGCGATGATGTTGCATTTCTCGATGGCGTCGGGGCCGGAAATACACAGGGTGCCGAGAATCTTGTAGCCGTTGGCGTAGGAGATGGACGCCTTGTAGGTCGGCGTGGCGGGGCGGCCCTTGATGCCGGATACGGCAACGCGGTTCTCGCCTTCCTGACGGATGTCGATGGTGGTGAAGTCGGTGACACAGTCGGGACCCAGGTAGTTCTTGGGATCGCCCAGTTCGTACAGCAGCTGCGAAGTGACGGTTTCCACGGTCACCAGGCCGCCGGTATTGTCGTGCTTGGTGACGACGAAGCTGCCGTCGGCCTTGGCTTCGATGACCGGGTAGCCGATGCGGGCGAAGTCCTTGACCTGCTTCCAGCCCACGTAGTTGCCGCCGGTGCACTGGGGGCCGCACTCGGTGATATGGCCCATGACGGTGGCGGCGGCGATCTTGTCGTAGTCTTCCATGGACCAGCCGAACTCGTATACCAGGGGTGCAACCATCAGCGAGGGGTCGCTGGCGCGGCCGGTGATGACGATATCGGCGCCGTCTTTCAGGGCGGCGACGATGGGCTCGGCGCCGATGTAGACGTTGGCGCTGGTGATGCGGTCGCGGATCGTGGAAATGTCGGCACCGTTGTCCAGGTTGGCGAGTTTCTCGCCGCCGGCGGTAATCTCGTCGATGCGATCGAGAATGTCGTCACCTTCGACGATGCCCACCTTGATGCCGGACAGGCCGAGTTTCTTGATGATTTCCTTGGTGGCCTTGAGGCAGGCCTTGGGATTCACACCGCCGGCGTTGGCGATGATCTTGATGCCTTTTTCCTTGCAGGCGGGCAGGATTTTTTCCAGCATGGGAATGAAATCCATGGCGTAGCCGGTGTCGGGATTGCGCATCATCTGTTTCTGCATGATGCTCATGGTGATTTCGGCGAGATAGTCAAACGTCAGGTAGTCCACCGGGCCTTCTTCAACCAGGCGCATCGGCCCCAGCAGGCTGTCGCCCCAGAAGCCCTGTGCGTTGGCAACGCGCACGATTTTGTTTTCACTCATGATTTGTTTCCTCGTTGAAAGTCATGTAAGGGTTTGCCGCGGGAGCGGTTACCAATTGGGTGCACGTTTTTCCAGAAAGGCGCTGAGACCTTCGCGGCCTTCATCGGAGTCTCGCACATCGGCAATGAGTTTGACGGTGCGCTGGATCATCTCTTCCGTGACATCGCCTTCGGCAACGTCGAAGACCAGTTGCTTGGCGAGGCGGATACCGTTGGGGGCATTCTTGAGCAACATGCCGGCCACTTCGTCGATGCGGGCGTCGAGATTCTCCTCGGCGACCAGCTCGCTGACGAAGCCCAGGCGCAGCGCCCAATCGGCATCGACCATTTCGCCGGTCATGAACAGGCGTCGCGCGGCCTTCTGGCCGATGGTTCTGACAACATAGGGAGATATGGTGGCGGGCAGAACGCCCAGCTTGATTTCGCTGAGCGCAAGGCGGGTCTTGGGGGTACCGATAACGATGTCGCAGCAGCACACCAGGCCCACGCCGCCACCCATGGCCGCGCCCTGGACGCGGGCGATGGTGGGCTTGGGTAGATCGTTGAGCACTTTCATCAGCTTCGCCAACTGACCACCGTCGGCAACATTCTGTTCGTAGGTGTTGCCGCCCATCTTGCGCATGTAGTTGATGTCGCCGCCAGCGGAGAAGCTCTTGCCGTTGCTGCCCAGCACCACCACGCGGACCGCGGGGTTGGCGGCGGCGGCTTCGAGGGCGTTGATCAGGCGCAAGGCCTGATGATCGTCAAAAGCATTGTGCACCTCGGGGCGGTTCATGGTGAGGCGCAGCACGCCGTTGGGGGACAATTCCTGCAACAGCTGGTTATCGGACATCGTGGCTCCAGAGTCGTTTTGTGAGACGCGGGTTACGTGGCGGACGAACACCCAAAAGGGCTTTTTTCAGACGGCGGTCAATATAGCCGCTGACACGGGTGCGGTCAATTGAGCGCGGCCAAAGTGCGGCTGTGCGCAGTTGCCACAGTTGCGGAGGGGCGCCCATTTCCCGTACAGGATCATTGCGCGTAGTATTCGGGGCGGATAACGGTCACTGCAGGAACTGAATATGAAAGTGTGGGAAGTGAGAAAACCGGGCGGGCTGAGCAATCTGAAGCTGGTCGAGCGCCCGGAAATAAGCCCGCAGCGCGGAGAAGTACTCGTAAGATGGCGCGCCACATCATTGAATTACCACGATTATCTTGTGGTCAATGGCGCTATTCCGGTGGTTGAGGGACGCATTCCCATGTCCGACGGCGCGGGCGAAATCGTTGCCGTCGGCGACGGTGTCGAACACTGGGCGCCGGGCGACCGGGTGATGTCGCTCTACTTTCGCGACTGGCAGGAAGGGCGCCCCACTCCGGCAAAAACCGGCGAGCTGGGCGGCGAGGATGTGGATGGCTGTGCGGTCGAACTGACGCGCCTCGGCGCGCATCAGGTAACGACCGTGCCCAGGCATATGAGCTTCGCTGAAGCGGCGACATTGCCCTGCGCCGGACTTACCGCCTGGCGCGGCCTGGTGGTGGAAGGGGGATTGAAGGCCGGTGACACCGTGCTGGTCCAGGGCACCGGCGGCATGTCGATCCTGGCCCTGCAGATCGCCAAGGCGGCGGGTGCCTACGTGTTTGCGACCTCGTCCTCGGACGACAAGCTGGAACAGCTCAAGGCGCTGGGTGCGGATGAGGTGATCAACTACAGCGCCGATGCAAGCTGGGGAAAAACCGTGTTCCGCCTCGCGGGCGGCGGCGTCGACCACGTGCTCGATGTCGGTGGCGGCGCCACTATCCGCCACTCCGTGGAAGCGGCGCGCATGGGCGGGCGCATCGCGCTGATTGGCATCCTCGGCGGGGTCAAGGGTGAACTGGTGTTCCCCAAGCTGTTCACCAAGCAGGTGCGCCTCACGGGGCTGTCAGTGGGCAGTGCGGAAATGCAGAAAGAGATGGTCGCGGCTATGGAAACGGCGAAAATCAGGCCGGTGATCGACCGCGCTTTCGCGTTTGACGAGCTTGTCGAAGCGTTCCGCTATCAGGAAAGTGGCGCACAGTTCGGCAAGATCGTGGTGGAGCATTGAGGGTGGGTAGGGGCGATTGCACGAACCGATACAGCCGGTTTCATGAATCGCCCCTACGGAGGTGTCAGACAAGCTCGATCGCAGTTGCCAGAGCCTCACCGCCGCCGATGCAGATAGCGGCGATGCCGCGTTTCTTGCCGAGGCGGCGCATGGCGTACATCAGCGTGATGATGATACGCGAACCGCTGGAGCCCAAGGGGTGGCCCTGAGCGCAGGCGCCGCCGTGGATGTTGAGCTTGTCGTGGGGGATGCCGAGCTGCTTCATGGCCGCCATGGGCACCATGGCGAAGGCTTCATTGAGCTCGAACAGATCCACGTCATCCAGACTCCAGCCCGTTTTCTCCAGCACTTTCTGAATGGCGCCTACAGGGGCGAGCGTGAAGGTGGTGGGCTCCTGGGAGTGCCTGGAATGGGCCACGATGCGCACGATGGGCTTGATGCCGCGCTTTTCCGCCTCTGCGCCACTCATCATCACCAGCGCGGACGCGCCGTCGGAAATGGAGCTGGAGTTGGCCGGGGTGACGGTGCCGTCCTTGCTGAACGAGGGCTTGAGATGCGGGATTTTTTCCACCTTGGCGGTGAGCGGCTGCTCGTCGTGCTCGACGATGGTTTCGCCCTTGCGGGTTTTCACCACCACGGGAGCGCTTTCCTCTTTCAGGGTGCCGTCTTCGATGGCGCGCTTGGCGCGGGTCAGGGACTCAACGGCGTAGGCGTCCATGTCCTCGCGGGTAAAGCCGAGATCGTTGGCGACGTCCTGGGCATAACAGCCCATCATGCGCTCGCTGTACGGTGACCAGAGGGCGTCGTAGAACATATGGTCTTCGAGCGTTTTGGCGCCGGACCCGACACCGCTGCGCGCGCCGAGGATCATGTGCGGGGCGTTGGACATGCTTTCCATGCCGCCGGCAACCACGACCTTGCTGTAGCCGAGCTTGATCTGATCGTAGCCCATGTGCACACAGAACATGCCGGAGCCGCACAGCTTGTTGAGCGTGACGGAGCCCGCGGACTGGGCAATGCCGGCCTGCAGCGTGGCCAGACGCGCCGGACCCTGCTTGACGCCCGCTTGCAGGACGTTGCCCATGAACACTTCATCGACCGCATCGACGGGTGTATTGGTGCGCTCGATGGCGGCCTTGATGGCGGTGACGCCAAGCTCGACAGCGGTCACGCCACTCAGAGTACCATTCAGGGAGCCCATGGGAGTGCGGGCACCGCCCACAATTACGACGGAATCTTCGGACATTTCTCTACCTTTGGTATGTTTTGTTACGGAAATCGGGCACGCAAGCCTACTCCCTATGACCTGCGCAATCAAGAAGGGAGCCCGCTGAAGCCTGTTTGCCGCGGCGTGCGGATTGGTCTTGGATAGATGAGGGGCCGCCTGTGTAGGAGCCTGCCTGCAGCGTGACGTGCAATTCAGTTATATATTTCCAGCTTGAACAAGGCTCGGGCATTGTCCGTGGACGCCTGCACGATATCTGCGATGGGCTCTGTTCGGCATTGTGCGACAACCGCTGCCACTTCGGGCAGAAAGGCGGGTTCGTTGCGCCCGTTGGCAGGCTTTGGTCGCAAGGTGCGCGGCAGCAGATAGGGCGCGTCCGTTTCGATCAGAAGTCGATCGCGCGGGATGTGCCGGACCAGTTCCTGCAGTTCCCGGCCGCGCCGTTCGTCGCAGATCCAGCCGGTGATGCCAATGTAAAAATCCAGATCCAGATAGTTGAACAGCGCCTCGCGACTGCCGGTGAAACAGTGAATGACGCCTCGCGGCAGAGCGCTGCCGGCGGACTTGAGTATCTCGTGCTGTGTCGTGTGCGCGTCCCGCTCATGGAGGAACAGTGGCAGCCCGCAGTCCTGTGCGAGCTGGAGCTGGGCTTCGAAGGCGCGAACCTGGGCATCGCGCGGCGAGAAGTCGCGGTTGAAGTCCAGCCCTGTTTCGCCCACCGCCACCACTGTGCCGGCATTTTCTGCGATGAGAGTTCGCAACTGGGCGCAGGTGGTGTCCGTGAAAGTCGAGGCCTCATGGGGATGAACACCGGCGGTGCAGTAGAGCATGCCCGGAAAATGTTGTGACAAGGTATTGCAAAGGATTGCAGCCTCGGCGCTGACCGCGAGACTGGTACCGGTGACGATACAGGCCGCCACGCCGACATCCCGGGCGCGGGCGAGCACCTCGGCGCGGTCGCCATCGAAGCGCTTGTTGGTCAGGTTGACGCCGATATCGATCAGTTTCACAACCGTGCGCCTTTTTCTTCCGGGGTGAGCATGGTGGTTTCCAGGCCCAGGCGATGGGCGTAGATGATCGAGAACGCCAGTACGTTCTGAACGTAATTGCGGGTTTCCCGGAAAGGAATGAGCTCGATCCACACATCGAAAGGCAGCTCTCCCGCGCTGCGTGCCCGCCAACTCGCGACGCGCCCAGGGCCGGCGTTGTAGGCGGCAGTGGCGAGGATTCTATTATTGCCAAAGCGCTTCAACATATCCATGTAATATCTTGACCCCAGGGCAATATTCTTTATAGGGTCGTGAAGTTCTGCCCGTTGCCGATAGGCGATGCCGTGGCGCTTTGCGGTTTCCGTGGCGGTTGCCGGCATCAGTTGCAGCAGCCCGCGTGCGCCTGCGGATGACACAGCGTCGGGGTTGAACGCGCTTTCCTGGCGGGCAATGGCGAACAACAGATTGACGGGCACGCCGGTATTGCGTGCCTGAGCCTGGAAGCTGTCCCTGTGGGAGAGGGGGAAGCGCACCTGAATATCATTCCAGTAGCTCGCCTGGATCATCGCGGCGATGGCCTGATTGTCCCATCCCCAGAGTTCGGCGAGCTTTGCGGCGGTGAGCAGCTCCTGTTGCGGCGCGCCGCTGAGGGCGCGGTGCCACTCGCGCCGCGCCCAGTCCCGGTCGTCCTGGTGCAGCAGCTCACGGATGCGTATGAACGCCTCGCGATTGGCCAGATTGCGCAGCTGGGACGCATCGACCGGCACGGGCTCATGCTGCATCTGATGAGGCGTGCCGAGCCATTCACTGGCGAGGAAGCCGTAGAAGCTGCGTTCGCCGGCAATGTTCTGGTAAAGAGTGCGTATTTCCGCGGCGCTGCCGCCCGTCAGTTCGAGGGCGCGGGCGCGCCAGTATTTCCAGCGCGAATCAAAAGCCGCTGTGGCGCTGAGGTGTGCGCTCCAGTGCAGAATACTTTGCCAGTCGCCGGCCTCTACCAGCAGACGCAAACGCCACTCCAGCAGCTCCTGGCTGGCCTGCGGCGCAATTTGCTGGAGATACTGGTCGGCGGTGTCCCTGTCACCGGCCTGATAGAGCGCTCTCACCAGGGCGGAGCTGATTTCCTGTTCGGCGGCAGTATCGAAGGTGTGGCTCTGGTGGTAGCGGTTCCAGTGGTTGAGGGCCATCCGGGGGTTGCTTCTCGCCAGGTGCGTCAGGCCATGGCGGAGCAAGGTCAGTTCTTCCGGGGTATGGCTGGTGAACAGGCTGTAGTTGGCGATTTCGTGAGGGTTGCGGTCCACCCGCAGATAAAGTTCGGCACGCTGGCGGTAGGAAGGGCTGGTCAGGAAGCGCGAGACATAATTGGCCAGGCCGTATTGATGGTTGAACACGGCCCTGGTGTAGCGTACCCAGGCAACTTCTTCACTGATATGGCCAGCGGAAATCAGTTCCTCGAAGAGGGGGTCGCACACCTCCGGCTGGGAGCTGCCCACCTGCCACAGCGGAATGCCGACAGCCGCGCCCCGTTCGCTGTCGCCCGTTTGAAAGAGCGCATAGCCGTAGCGGCAGGCGAGTTGCGTGGACACCAGATCGGCATCGTAGAAGCGCACGTATTCCGGCCAGCGCCGCTGTGCGGCGAGATGGTCGAGCCAGCGCTGGCGCAGGGTTCGCGAAAACTGTGCGTGGGGATGGCGTTCCAGAAAGGCGGCGATCTGCGTGGCGTCGACGCTGTCGATACGTGCCGACATATCCGCATATTCCAGGTAGGGTGCAAGCGGATACCCGGAAAGCTTGTGCATGTGCGCCGCGAATGCACGGCGGTCGCCCCGCGCCAGGGCTTGCGCCGCCTGTCGGTAATGATCGCGTTGCTGTTCCAGTTCAGGACCGATGGCCGGCAGGGCGGCGCGCAGCGCGCTGTCCGACTCCTGGCTTGCGGCAAGGGCGCTCCAGACAAGTAAGAAAATGCAGGTGAACAGAATCGACGCCGTGCGGCGGCGCGAGCGAGAAGGGTGGTCGACACTCATGGGTACTGCGGGCTCCCGGGGAGTCTGATGCTGTCAGTCTTCCTCTTTGATGCGCACGGCCAGCACATCGCAGGATGCGCCGTGCAGCACTCCGTTTGCCGTGGAGCCGAAGATCAGCGCCAGGCCGTGGCGGCCGTAGCTGCCGACGACGATCAGATCCACCGCGTTTTCCTGGGCGAAGCGATGCATCTCGTGGGCGGGCTGGCCGATAATTACATGGCAGACGACATTAAATTGTGACAGTTGTGCCTTGATTTCATTGAGGCTATTCTTTGCCTGAACTTCCATCTGTCGCTGTATTTCGCTGAGGTCCATGGGAATATCGCCGCCGTAGGCGAGCGACAGCGGCTCCTGGATGTGGAGCAGGCTGATCTTGACGGGCTTGCCTTCGAAAAGCTGGCTGACGTGGTCGATGACCTGCTGCGATTCCTGCGACAGATCGAGGCCGACGAGTATATGTTTATAGTAGGTCATGCTGTTTTTCCTCCAGCGTATCCTTCAGTAATATGGCGTACCTTGACCGCGCCTACAATACCCACCCCGGCGCCAGCCGGCAACACGCGGAGTCGAAACCTGAATACCTATTTGCTCATCGCCCTGGTGGTCGCCCTCGTGGTGTCGCCGCTGTTTTGGTTGAAGTCATCGCCGGGCCAGGCCCGGGCGGCGGCATTTCGGCAGCGCGCCTCGCGCCTCGGGTTGCGCGTAAGACTCGTGCCCGCGCCGGATGCGGCAGAGGATGACAAACGGCCCTCGGCCACGCTGTATCTGTGGCCCCTCCCGCCACAGGATACGGAGCGCCTGGCTGCCGCCCTCGGCCAATGGACGCTGCTGCGCGGCACACGCAACGGGCGGCTCAGCCCGTGGCCGGAGTGGCGCTGGTTTCGCAGCGACGCCCCCGGCGCCGTGTTGCCGCATCTGGAGACCTTGCTGCCCGCGCTGCCTGCCAATGTCTACGCGCTCAAGGCGGATCATGCAGGTGTTGGCGCCTATCTGCGGGAGTCCGGCGACATCTCTGCGCTGGATGTGCTGGCGCGTGCGCTGGAGGATTTTGAACAGAGTCTTGGAAATGCCTTGTAGAAGCCTGCCTGCAGGCGACACCGGCATCGGGACGTACGGCAACGGTCGCCTGCGGGCAGGCTCCTTGTCCAACGCAGAAACATCGCAGCGAAAACTTTTGCTTGACCATGGTGCCAGACCTCCATGTATAGTCGCGCCCCCGGCATTGTGCTGCGCGGCGATTTTCGACAGTTGGCAAGGGCACGGCGATCAGGGGAGTTGATGGCGGGCCTTAAATATGTTCTTAATAAAAAAGGTCTTCAGATTCATTGCCCGCGGGGGCACTAAAGGACAGCGTTGAATCAATGGGCAAGTCTCTCGTCATTGTGGAATCGCCAGCCAAGGCGAAAACCATCAACAAATATCTGGGTTCCGATTTCATCGTCAAATCCAGCATCGGTCATATTCGCGATCTGCCGACAGGCCGCTCGGAGGCCGTGGATCCCAAGGAACGCGCGCGCCAGGCGGCGATCACACGCAAGCTGGACCCGGAAGAAAAGCATCGCCACAAGCTCCGCAAAGCGCGCGAGCAGCTGATTGCGCGCATGGGTGTCGATCCGGGCCACGGCTGGAAAGCGCGCTACGAAGTGCTTCCCGGCAAGGAAAAAGTCGTTTCCGAACTCAAGAAGCTGGCCAGGAATGCCGACACCATCTATCTGGCGACGGACTTGGACAGAGAGGGGGAGGCCATCGCCTGGCACCTGCGGGAAGCCATCGGGGGCGACGAAAGCCGCTACAAGCGGGTGGTTTTCAACGAAATCACCAAAAAAGCCATTGCCGAGGCCTTCAAAAGTCCCGGCGGTCTCGATACCAATCGCGTCAATGCCCAGCAGGCACGGCGTTTTCTCGACCGTGTGGTCGGCTTCATGGTGTCGCCCCTGCTGTGGGAAAAGGTCGCCCGAGGGCTCTCCGCCGGCCGCGTGCAGTCCGTCGCCGTGCGCCTGATCGTCGAGCGCGAACGGGAAATCCGCGCTTTCATTCCCGAAGAGTTCTGGACGCTTCACGTCGACACGGAAAGCAAAGCCGAGGAAAAAGTTCGTTTCGAGGTGAAAAAATACGGTGACAAGGCGTTTCGCCCCGTCACCAAGGCCGAGACCGAAGTCGCGATCAAGGCATTGCAGCCAGGCGATTTCATCATCACGGGTCGCGAGGACACGCCCACCCAGTCCAGGCCTTCGGCGCCTTTCATCACGTCGACGCTGCAACAGGCGGCCAGCACGCGTCTGGGCTTTGGCGTCAAGAAGACCATGATGATGGCGCAGCGCCTCTACGAGGCGGGTTACATCACCTACATGCGCACCGACTCCACCAATCTCAGCGTCGATGCCGTGGCCGCTTGCCGCGAACTGATCGAGGTTCGCTTCGGCAAGAAATATCTGCCGGAAACGCCGCGCAACTACGCCAGCAAGGCGGGTGCCCAGGAAGCGCACGAGGCGATCCGGCCTTCCAACGTGGACATCGCCTCGGGTGATCTCGTGGGCATGGAAGACGATGCCAAGAAACTTTATGCGCTTATCTGGCAGCAGTTCGTGGCCTGCCAGATGAACCCGGCGGAGTTCACCAGCACCACCGTCACCATCCTCAAGAACGATTACGAGCTGCGGGCAAAGGGCCGCGTGACCCGCTTCGATGGTTATCTCAGAGTGATGCCCCAGGCGCGCAGGAAAGAGGACGAAGGCGAGCTGCCCGATCTGAAAGTGGGCGATCACATGCGTTTTCTCAACATGGTGCCGCAACAGCATTTCACCAAGCCGCCGCCCCGCTATTCCGAGGCCGCGCTGGTCAAGGAGCTTGAAAAGCGTGGTATCGGCAGGCCTTCCACCTACGCGGCCATCATTTCCACGATCCAGGAGCGGGGCTATGTGAAGGTGCAGAACAAGCGCTTTTACGCGGAGAAGATCGGCGATATCGTCACCGACCGCCTCGTCGAGAATTTTCCCGATCTCATGGATTACGGCTTTACCGCCACCATGGAGGAAAACCTCGACGACATCGCCATGGGCGAGGTGCTGTGGAAGGACGTGCTCGACCGTTTCTACAAGGAATTCTCCGCCAAACTCGATGCTGCCCACGAAGACAGCCAGGGGATGCGCCCCAACGCACCCACGGAAACCGACATTCCCTGTGACCAGTGCGGTCGGCCCATGATGATCCGCACCGGCACCACCGGGGTGTTTCTCGGTTGTTCCGGCTACGCGCTGCCGCCCAAGGAGCGCTGCAAGGGCACCAAGAACCTCATCCCGGGGGACGAGGTGGTGAATGTCGAGGACGACGAAGAAGCGGAATCCCGTTTGCTGCTTCACAAGAAGCGCTGCACCCTGTGCGGCACGGCCATGGATGCCTACCTGGTGGACGAAAGCCGCAAGCTGCACATTTGCGGCAACAATCCGGATTGCCCGGGGTTCGAGCTCGAGAGTGGCACGTTCCGCATCAAGGGTTATGAAGGGCCGGTGATCGAGTGCGATCGCTGTGGCAGCGAGATGCAGCTCAAATCCGGCCGTTTCGGCAAGTATTTCGGCTGCACCAACAGCGAGTGCAAAAATACCCGCAAGCTGCTGCGCAACGGCCAGCCCGCCCCCCCCAAGATGGACCCGGTGCCGATGCCCGAGCTGCGCTGTGAAAAAGTCGATGATACCTATGTGCTGCGCGACGGCGCGGCCGGGCTGTTCCTGGCGGCGAGCCAGTTTCCCCGGCACCGGGAAACCCGCGCGCCAAAGGTGGTGGAGTTGCTGCCCTACAAGGACAAGATCGATCCCAAGCACCACTATCTGCTGGATGCGCCGGTCAAGGACGATGATGGCAATGACACAATCATTCGCTTCAGCCGCAAGGGCCAGGAGAGCTACGTACAGACGGAAATCGACGGCAAGGCCACCGGCTGGCGCGCCTTCTATCGCGATGGACGCTGGAAGGTGCAGCGCGGCAAATAGTCGCGGGAGGAAGAAGTGAATCCGTTTCTGGCGGCAGTCAATCAGAAGCGCTTGTTCGCGGCGCTGCTGCTCGGCGAAGCGGCTGGCGCAGCGGACAGCCATCTGCGCGAGGCGCTCGTCCAGGGTGCGCTGAGCCATCTTGGCACTGCCTTGCAGTTGTACTTCGCCGAGGTGGCGGCCAGCTACCAGTGCCGCGATGCGCTTCAGGCAACGTCGCCTGGCGCCCTCGAACGACAGCTCTCGGCGATGGGCAAGACAGCTGCGGAGGTTTCCGAAATCCTCGCCCTCGCCGAGGATGATTCATCCTGGTTGAGCCGGGTTGTCGCCTGTCAGCGCGCCCTGTCGGCGCCGCCGGGCACTGTTTCCCGACGAGGGCGGGAGGACATCATCGACACGCTTTCCATTGCTCCCGATCAGGATACGCAGTTCAATCTTGCTGATGTCGAACGTTGGCTCGCTGCGTTCACGAGCATGGTGGAGCGGCAGCGGGAAAGCATGGTGGAGTGCTGACGAGCCCCAGAGGCGGTTTGCAATGGTATACTGCGCGCCGTGCCAGAGTTTATGCAGTGAGATGTCTACAGCCTTTTACGAAATCGTACTCCTCCCCGACGGTGACTTTGCCCTGCAGAGAGCCGACGAGAACGAAGAACCCCTTATCCGTATCCATTTTTCCGAAGAGGCGATGACCATGCTTCAGGATGCCAGCATGGATGTGGCCAAAGCGATGATCGATGCCGGGATCGACATGGTGGAGCAGTTGGGCGAGGAAATGCTCGACGACGATGAAGAAGAGAGCGTCGCCGTCGCAGCGCAGATACTTCACTGATCGCTTTACAACCGGGTGCGTATCACTCCCACCGCCAACCCCTCGATGGCAAACTGCACCTTTGCGAGATCCACCACGATGGGCGTGTAATCGGGATTTTCCGGCAGAAGCTGTAAAATTCCGGGCTGATCACCGCGTTTCAGTGTCTTGACTGTAACATCGTCGTCGATACGCGCAACGATGATGTCGCCATCCTCGGCCCGCGTCACTTTCTTGACTGCCAACAGGTCGCCATCGAGAATGCCCGCGTCCCTCATGCTGTCGCCGCGTACTTTCAAGACATAGTCGGGCCTGGCCTGAAAAAGGCTGGCGGGGAGGTCGAGATGATCCTCGATATTTTCCTCCGCGAGAATGGGGTTGCCGGCGGCCACCTGGCCAACCAGGGGAATGCCGGTCGGGCGCCTGTGTACGAGGCGCAACCCGCGCGAGGTGCCGGGAATCAATTCGATGGCGCCTTTTTGCGCGAGAAGGCGGAGATGCTCCTGAACGGCATTGACGGATTTGAAGCCCAGCGCCGTAGCGATCTCCGCCCTGGTGGGTGGCAGCCCGGTATCATCGATGGCTTCTTCGATCAGCTCAACGATCTGTTGTTGTCTCGCCGTGAGTTTCATGCGCGTGGTTCCCCAAAAAATAACTGTAATTATATACAGTATTTGCTATCTGGGACAGGCGCCAGCGCAGCTCGCTCTCTCGCACAGGGGATTGTTGTCTGATATCTCGACGACCAATGGAAGGAGGAGGGGAGGTTCAGTAGTATTCGTCGGAGTCCATCCAGGAGTCGGATTCGAGCGCTGCCAGTGGATCGGCACCGCTGTCGGGCACGAACACAGCGTCGGGGCTGGCGCCATCGTCATCGCTGAGTTCGTATGACACGCGCCAATCCTCGGGCGCCTGGGCAGGAAGAAGCACCATCTGCACCCAGGTTTCAAAATCGAACTCGCCCACTTCGCCGTCTTCATACTGAATTTCGATGGTTCCGGAGTGGTCGTCGACTGCAACCACCTCAAAAAGCACGTCTTCCACCGCGTCCTGATACCACTCACCTATTGTCGGAATCTGCTTAGCCATCCGTTCTGGTTCTCTTGTTGATATCTGGCTTCAACATAGCACTAAAGAATTCCCTGTAAAATGGCCGTCACCGACCAGGCGGTTGTGCTGCGGGTGGCGCGAATGCCGCGTTTTCCTCTAACCCGATAGGAATCCGTCAAATTTCGGAAATTTTTGTGCCGACGGCATTGCCGATAGACATAAAGGAGAGGGGTGCTAATGAAAAATCTGTCTAAACAACCTCTTTTCTTTTCTCATGTTGACAACCTGGGCGGGGGTTTCTAATGTCCGCAGTGGCTTATGCGGCGGAGCTGAAAGCCGTAAGCTTTAAGTGGGAGCAAGGCAAGAACTGTGTCCGGCCAGAGTTCGATTTATAGATTGAAGCTTGAAGCGCGTTCCAACCCGTAGCCTGAATGTTTGACTTATGTGGATGAGGAATCACCTATGAATGCTGGCCCGTTGATGCTGGACCTGGAAGGACCGCAGCTGACTGCCGAGGAAGAAGAGCTGCTGCGCCATCCCATGGTGGGCGGTGTCATCCTGTTTGCGCGCAACTGCATCGACCGCACCCAGGTTTGCCAGCTGACCGCGGCGCTGAAAGCGCTGCGCCCCGAACTCCTGCTGGCCGTGGACCAGGAGGGCGGGAGGGTGCAGCGCCTGCGCGAGGGCTACACGCGCTTTCCGCCCATGGCGAAGCTCGGTGCGCTGTTCGCGCAAGCCGGGGATAAGGGCGCCAAACTGCTCCAGGATGCGGGCTGGTTGCTGGCGGCGGAGGTTATCGCGTCGGGATTCGATTTCAGTTTTGCCCCGGTGCTCGATGTGGATGACGGCCATTGTGAAGTGATTGCGGATCGTGCGTTTTCCGCGCACCCGCAACAGGTCACGGCAGCGGCTCGCCATTTCATTGCCGGCCTCCACGAGGCGGGGATGGCGGCAACGGGCAAGCATTTCCCCGGCCATGGCGCGGTGACCGCCGACAGCCATCTCGAAACCCCGCGGGACGAGCGCGACCTGGCTGCTATTCGCGCCCGTGATTTCATTCCTTTTGCCGCCTTGGCAGCACAGCTCGATGGCGTCATGCCCGCGCATATCGTCTTTCCCGCCGTCGACGACAACTGCGTGGGATTTTCACGCAAATGGCTGGCCAGAATTCTGCGTGAGGAACTCGCTTTCGAGGGCGTGATTTTCAGTGACGACCTGTCCATGAAGGGCGCCGACGTGGTCGGCAGCTATACCCGCAAGGCCGCGCTCGCGCTCGACGCCGGCTGCGACATGATACTGGTGTGCAATAACCGCGCGGGCGCCCTTGAAGTGCTGGATTACCTGGATCGCCGCCATCCGCCTCGCAACCCGCGGCTCGCCACCATGAAAGCGCGGCGCGGCTGGGATTGGCGCACATTGGAGCAAGATCCGCGGCGCCTGCAAACCCAGATGCGCCTGGCGGAGTTGACCGCGTGAAGCTCGGCATCATCGGCGGCACGGCGCTCGAGTCACTGGCCCTCGAAGACAGGCGTCGCCGCACCCTGACAACGCCCTGGGGAGAGCCCTCGGCGCCCCTCTGGGAAGGGCGGCTGCGCGGCGCGCAGGTGCTGTTCATCAACCGCCACGGCGACGACCACAGCATTCCCCCACACCGCGTCAATTACCGGGCCAATATCGCCGCGCTTCATGCAGAAGGCGTGGCAGGCATCGTCGCCGTCAATGCGGTGGGCGGCATCACCCGCAACATGCTACCCGGCACGCTGGTGTCGCCTCACCAGATCGTCGATTACACCTGGGGCCGCAGCCACAGTTACGCCGACGGCCCGGGCGATCCTTTGTTTCATGTGGACTTCACCGAACCTTATTGCCCGGTGCTGCGCACACGGCTGCGCGAGGTGGCGCAGGCACTGGGTATCGCCCTCGTCGATGGCGCGGTGCATGGCGTCAGTCAGGGGCCGCGCCTCGAAAGCGCAGCGGAAATCGTGCGAATGGAACGCGATGGCTGTGATCTGGTGGGCATGACCGCGATGCCGGAAGCGGCGCTGGCGCGTGAACGTGGAGTGCCTTATGTGTCCATCGCCATTGTCGTCAATCCCGCCGCCGGCAAGAGCGACAGGGAAATCACCATGGATGACATAGCCCGGGTCATGGCCGGCGCCACACCCAATGTCCTGCGACTTCTCGAGGAGGTGTGTGCCGTTTTGGCGTGACAGCCCTGCGCCGGTCGCTGCCTGTCAGAGGGGCGCTCAATCGACGACGGTATCGTCCTCGCTTTCTTCGCTCTCGTCACGAAGGGGTGTGATCAGCAACAGTACACCCATGCGTGGATGGTCCAGGTAATGCAGTTGCTTGCGCTCCACTTGCTGCGAGGTTTTCAGTACATCGACCTGCGACACTGAAGGAATTACCCGCGCGCCGGGCTCGAATGCGTTCTCGGAAATACCGTCTTCGCCCGTGGCGAACTGGGCACTGATGGCTTCGATCTGGCGCAGTTGCGGTGATTTTGCGCTAGCGGGCGCGGCCGGCAGCACAATGATGGGCTTCGCGATCGCGTCCTGTTGTGTTTCCTCGCTCTCCGCTGGATGGCCGGGGCGCGGCGCTTCGAAACGACTCAGCCACAGATTGGTATCGACATGGTAGAAGCGGGCATGGGAGAGGCGCAGGGCGCCTTCCAGTTCACGGTGCTCACCGTGCGTATCGCCGCCGCGAATCAGCACCCAGTGCGTTTGCCTGGCGCTGTCGATGGGCTGTTGCCAGGCGTCGTGGAACAGAATCCGGTAGGCGCCATTGCGCCGCAGCGCCGCCGCTTCGCCGTCGAGCTGGTGCATGCCGGGCGGCAGGGGCACATAGCCCGCGAGTGCGTGCGCCTTGTCGTAACTGAGAAACCTGTCCGGCACCATCAGGGCGGCAAGGCGTTCATTCTCACTGGAATCCGCGGCCAGCGGGGGGCGCAGCTGCTCGGCCGCAGCGAGAGTGCGCAGCCGCGAAGGGTACGAGAGGGCGGGTTCCAGCGGGCTTTTTTCCACCCCGTGCATGTCGCTCTGGGCGAAGACGATCACTTCGACCTGGTGCCAGTTGGCGGGAATTTCCTCCTGAGCGGCGACGGCGCCTGCGAAAAGCAAAGCGGCCACGACCATCAACGACTTGCCGGCTGGGATGCACATGAGTGGCGAATCTTCCTTCATTCACGGTTTCGGAGTGAGAGTGTCCAATAATCCGCTGATGGAATCCAGCCGTGCTTCCGGCGATTCCATGGCTGCCGTGAGGCGCAGTTCGCTGGCGCCGGCAAGACGGTAGCGATCCGGCTGCTTCTGCACCAGGGTGACGATGGTGAGGGGGTCAACCGGCGTCTGCGCCGAGAACTGGATCCTGGCACCGTTCGGGCCCGCGTCGATTTTGTGGATGCCGAGCGCTTCCGCGCGCTGGCGAAGGCGTGTGAGGCGGATCAGGTTCTTGGTGGCATTTGGCAGCAAGCCGAAGCGGTCGATCATTTCCACCTGCAACTCCTTCAGTTCCTCTTCGTCGCTGGTGCTGGCAAGGCGCTTGTAGAGAATCAGCCGTGTGTTGATGTCCGGCAGGTAATCCTCCGGGATGAGCGCGGGAATATTCAACTTGATGTCGGTGGCGGTATCGGCCTCCAGCGCGGCCTGCGGCGCTTTGCCACTCTTGATGGCGCGCACCGCCTTTTCCAGCATGCTCATATACAGTGTGAAGCCGATGCTGTGGATATGGCCGCTCTGGCCTTCACCGAGCAATTCGCCCGCGCCGCGAATTTCCAGGTCGTTGGTGGCGAGCGTGAAACCGGAGCCCAGATGGTCGGCCTCCGCCAGTGCCTCGAGGCGTTTCACGGCATCCGCGGTCATCGCCTTGGGGGGCGGCGTGAGCATGTAGGCATACGCCTGGTGGTGGGAGCGACCGACGCGGCCGCGCAGCTGGTGAAGCTGGGCTAGGCCGAACTTGTCGGCGCGCTCGATGATGATGGTGTTTGCCGAGGGAATGTCGATACCGGTCTCGATGATGGTGGTGCACACCAGCACATTGAAGCGCTGGTGATAGAAGTCGGACATCACCCGCTCCAGCTCGCGTTCGCGTATCTGACCATGGGCAAAGCCGACGCGGGCTTCCGGCACCAGTGTGCGCAGCTCTTCCACTGCCTTTTCAATGGTTTTGACTTCGTTGTGAAGATAGAACACCTGACCACCGCGTAGCAGCTCGCGCAACAGGGCCTCGCGCACCAGGCGCGTCTCCTTCTGGCGCACGAAGGTTTTTACCGACAGGCGCCGCGCCGGCGGCGTGGCGATGATCGATAGATCGCGAATGCCGCCCATGGCCATATTGAGAGTGCGGGGAATCGGTGTGGCGGTGAGGGTCAGTACATCCACTTCGGCGCGCAGTGACTTGATCTGCTCCTTCTGCTGAACGCCGAACCTGTGCTCCTCGTCGATCACCAGCAGGCCCAGGTTCATGCTCTCGAAACGGGTATGCAACAGCTTGTGGGTGCCGATGAGAATGTCGAGCTTGCCGGCGCTGAAATGTTTTACCAGGGCGTTCTGCTCCTTGGCGGAACGAAAGCGCGACGCCACATCGATGGTGACTGGCCAGTTGGCGAAGCGGTCGCGGAAATTTTCATAATGCTGTTGGGCGAGCAGGGTGGTGGGCACCAGCACCAGCACCTGGCGACCGCTGGCGACGGCGATGAAGGCCGCGCGCATGGCCACTTCCGTCTTGCCGAAACCGACGTCGCCGCATATCAGGCGATCCATCGGTTTGGCCGACAGCATGTCGGCGCGCACCGCATCGATGGCGTCGTGCTGGTCGGGGGTTTCCTCGAAGGGAAATTCCGCGCTGAAGCGCAGGTAGTCGGCGCCTGGGTCGCGGCTGGCAAAACCCGCCTTGGCGGCGCGGCGTGCGTAGATGTCGAGCAACTCCGCGGCAGTGTCGCGAATCTGCTCGGCTGCCTTGTTCTTGGCTTTCTGCCACTGCTCGCTGCCGAGGCGGTGGAGCGGCGCCAGCTCTTCGTCACCGGCGCTGTAACGGCTGATCAGATGGAGATTGGTCACGGGCACGTAGAGCTTGGCGTCATCCGCATAGGCGAGGGTGAGAAATTCCTGGGTGTCGCCATCCACGGTGATGGTCTGCAGGCCGAGATAGCGGCCCACACCGTGCTCGACGTGGACCACCGGCGCGCCGGGCTTGAGCTCGGTGAGGTTGCGGATCAGGAACTCACTGTTGTCGCGGCCGCGCGTGCGGCGCCGGCGCTGCAATACCTGCTGCCCGAACAATTGCGATTCGGTGACGACGCGAATTGGCGGCTGCTCCAGCAACAGGCCCGTTTCGAGCGGATAGAGGGTGATGGCGAGACTGTCGTCGCCGGCGGTGAAGCTGGCCCAGTCGGGCGTGTCGACAGGGGTGATGCCAGCATCCGCGAGCAATTCCAGCAGGGCATCCCTGCGCCCGGCGGACTCGGCGCAGAACAGGGTGCGGTGCGCTGTGTTGAGCAGCGCGTTCTCGAGGTGCAACAGAGGTTGCGCGGCGCGGCTGTCGACGGTCAGGTCTTCACCGGCGCTGCTGGGAAAGTTCGTGTGGTGTGCAGCCGCAGGCGCGGGCTGTGCCTGGAGGTCGGTGCGGGCGTAATTGGCCAGGGTGGCGAACAGTTCGCCGGCCGTGAGGAACAGGGTGGTCGGCGGCAACAGCGGCCGCTCCTTGTCGACCCCGTACTGGGTGTAGCGTTCGTTCGCCTCTTTCCAGAAGTGTTCCGCGGCCTGCGGCAACTGGCCGAGCGTGAAGATCTGCGCATGCTCCGGGAGGTAATCGAACAGCGTCGCGGTCTGGGAAAAGAACAGCGGCAAGTAATATTCGATCCCCTGGGGGGGATGGCCGCTTTTCACGTCCTGATAAAGGGTGCATTTGCGCGGATCGACGTCGAAGGTGGTGTGCCAGTTGTCGAGAAACATCTTGATGCCGGGCTTGTCGAGTGGAAATTCCCGCGCCGGCAGCAGATTGATTTCGTCGCGCTGTTCGAGGGTGAGCTGGGTTTCCGGGTCGAAGGTGCGCAGTGACTCGATCTCGTCATCGAACAGATCGATGCGAAACGGCTCGCTGCTGCCCATGGGGAAGATATCCACGAGACTGCCGCGCACGGCGAATTCGCCGTGTTCGTAGACCGTGTCCACCAGGCGGTAACCGGCGTTGTCCAGGCGCAGGCGCAGGGCGTCGAGGTCGACGACCTCACCCTTGCGGTAGAGAAAACTGTTGCCACTGACATGAGCCACCGGTGGCAGGCGGTGCATCAGTGTCGTCACCGGCACCACGAGGATGCCACGCTTGCTGTGCGGCAGGTGGTAGAGGCTCGACAGGCGTTCGGAAACGATGTCCTGGTGGGGCGAAAACATGTCGTAGGGCAGGGTTTCCCAATCGGGAAAGGACATCACGGACCGGGACGGCCCGGCGAAAAAGCGCAACTCCGACGCGATGCGATTGGCTTGTTGTGCCGAATCCGTGATCACCAGGCAGAGACCATCGATGGCCCGTGCCGCTTCGGCAATGGCGAGCGAGGCCGCGGCCTGGTGCAGATTGCCCCAGACTCTCCTGTCGCCGGGGCCCTTGGGAGAGGGTATGTCGAAAATATCCGTCGTCATAGGGAGCGCAAAAGCGCATATTCTAAAGCAACCTGAACGCCACCGCAGGCTTTGATCGGCATGGATGAGAAATTGGGCGATTCAATCGCGTGTATAGCGGCGATCAACTACCTTTTGGGGGGAAGTCGGCCATAATGGGTTACACAGAAGTCGGCAACTTGGAAGGAAAGCGAGCTCTAAGCCTAAAGCTTGCTCACGATCTTTTGCTGCTTTTGAGTTTCACGTTTCAGGTTGCACGTTTCACGTAGGTGCCTGTGGCGATGGCATCACACTGACTGCGCGCCGTGGTACAGATAGCCGCAACGACCCGCGGGCCACCTCGTTCTTACGTGAAACGTGCAACTTGAAACGTGCAACTCAGTCGAACAATACCAAGCTGCAAGATCGCAAACCGACTTTTACAGGTAATCAACCCATTGGTTTAAGGAGAGTAGAACATGAGCAAGATTGATATCGGAATCGACAAGGCGGACCGCGAGGCGATTGCGGGCGGGCTCAAGTCGCTGTTGGCGGATTCCTACACCCTCTATCTGCAAACGCATAATTTCCACTGGAATGTCACGGGCCCGCAGTTCCGCGACCTTCACCTGATGTTCGAAGAGCACTATACGGAACTTGCCACCGCGGTCGACGATATCGCCGAGCGCATCCGCACCCTGGGTGTTGCCGCGCCGGGAACCTACAAGGCTTTTGCCGAGTTGAGCAGTGTGAAGGAGGTCGAAGGTGTACCCAGCGCGAAGGAGATGATCGAGATCCTCACCCACGGGCACGAGCAAGTAGTGAAAACCTGCCGCAAGGTGCTTGCGCTGGCTCAGAAGGGCGACGATGAATCCTCTGTGTCGCTGGTGTCGGATCGCATGCGCATCCACGAAAAAACCGCCTGGATGCTGCGCGCCATCCAGTAAATGCTGCGCGGAGTTTTATCGGTCGGATGGCAAAGTAGCTGAAAGTTTGGGCTACAGTCTTGCGTGGGGTGGATTGAGCTGTGAGCCGTAAGCTTTAAGAAAGAGTGCCGGAAGAGCCGAGGTGTGTCAGAGTTCAACCTGGAGCTTATGACTCGACAGCCCCTAGCCCGGGTTTTCGGCTTGAGTAGGCATTTGTAACTGTGAGGCCTCTGTGCGGGGGGAGGGTTTCCGAGACACGCCGTGAACCCATCCCTGGGGGCTCGACAGCGCCATCCCTGGCGCTGACGGTCTCGGAAATCCTCCCCCCACACAGAGGCTGCAAGAGGGTGCGCGCAGGGCCTCGCTCAAGCGGCCTGGCGGGGTTTCGACCTTGTGTGGTTGCACCTGCATGCGGCGACCAGGCGCCATCCGGGTGGAGGGTGATCAGAAGCCGTCGGCTCGCCTTGCGCCGAGGTAATGTAATCAAGATAATACACGGCCTTTTTGTAGCCATTTTTCAACCACGACGCAGGTGAAAATCCGTGAAAAGACCACAACCGGCTGATTTCTTCAAAGACTGGAAAGAACGCGAGGCCCTTGCCGAAGGCATGATTCCACTCATCGGCAAGCTGTATCGGGAAAACAACGTATCCCTTTACATGTATGGCCGCAACATGGCCAACCGCGCAGTGACCGATCTGATGAAGGCTCACAGGTTCGTGCGCAACATCGAGAACAACGAGCTCTCCGAATTTGAAACCTATCCGGTGGTGGAAGCACTGGCCAAGATGGATCTGGGGCCTGCACATATCGATGTCGGCAAATTGACCGTGATGTTCCAGACCCAGGGCAATGGCCGCACGCTCGAAACCTTTCTCAATGAGGAAGTGGGCAGCCACGCGGGTCAGAAGCGCAAGCCGCTGCCCCAGCCGCAGGACGTGGTGCTCTATGGCTTTGGTCGCATCGGCCGTCTCGTGGCCCGATTGCTGATCGAAAAGGCTGGCGGCGGTGACCTGCTGCGCCTGCGCGCCATCGTGGTGCGCAAGGGCAAGAGTGACGAGGATCTGGCAAAACGCGCCAGCCTGCTGCGCCGCGACTCCGTACACGGTTCCTTCAAGGGCACCATCCGCGTTCTCGAGGAAGAGAACAAGCTGATCTGCAATGGCAACGAGATTCAGGTCATCTATGCCAATTCCCCCGAGGAGATCGACTACACCCGCTACGGCATCAAGGATGCCATCGTGGTCGATAACACCGGCGTGTGGCGCGACGAAGTGGGCCTCGGCCAGCACCTCAAGTGCCCTGGTGTATCCCGCGTATTGCTGACCGCGCCGGGCAAGGGCGATCTGCCGAACATCGTCTTCGGCGTCAACCACGACACCGTTGGCGATGATGACAAGATCGTCACGGCCGCCTCCTGCACCACCAACGCCATCGTGCCGGTGCTGAAGGTGCTGATGGACAAGTACGGTGTCGAGAAGGGCCACGTCGAGACGGTTCACGCCTACACCAACGACCAGAACCTGATCGACAACTACCACAAGGGGTCGCGCCGTGGACGCAGTGCGGCGCTCAATATGGTTCTCACCGAGACCGGTGCCGCCAAGGCGGTCGCCAAGGCGATCCCGGAGCTGGCCGGCAAGCTCACCGGCAACTCCATACGGGTACCGACGCCGAACGTCTCCATGGCGATTTTGAATGTTCAGCTGGGGCAGGAGGTAACCACTGAGGGGCTCAACGAGTTCATGCGTCAGACGGCGCTCTACTCGCCGCTGCAGCAGCAAATAGGCTACACGATTTCCCATGAGGCGGTATCCACCGACTTCGTCGGTGATCGCCACGCTTGTATCTTCGACGCCAAGGCGACCATCACCAACGGCAATACCGCGATTCTCTATTGCTGGTATGACAACGAGTTCGGTTACAGTTGTCAGGCGGTGCGGGTACTGGAACGCATGGCCGGGGTGGAATGGCAGATCTACCCGAGAACCCTGTAAGCAAAAAGGCCTCCTTCGGGAGGCTTTTTTGTAACGTCGAAAAGTGGATTTTTGATGCCAGACAAAGCACTTATATTATTCCTACTCACTGGCAATCCCTGTCGCCACTCTCTATAATTGCACCCCGTCAAAAGGGTGTGTGGCGGACAATATCTTTTCGCACACGCGCCCGCCGCTTCAGGCGGCCGCCTTTTTTTGGTTGTTTGTCAAGAATTTACGAAATCCCTGAATGCCTCCAGGCCGAGCAGTCGCCGCTGAGACAAGCGTGCAGATCGCTGAGGCCGTGATTGGCCGGTGGATTTTGGACTCCCGTCCCCGCGCAGGATGGCAGCCGCAATTTTTGTTTGATTAATGGGTGTGACTTGTATGTACAAGATCCGTCGAGGTTTGGACCTGCCTGTTTCGGGAGGCCCCGAGCAGGTGGTTCACGATGGACCTGCCGTTCGTTCAGTCGCCGTCATTGGCAACGATTATGTCGGCATGAAGCCGACGATGTTCGTCCGTGAAGGTGATACGGTCAGGCTAGGTCAGGTACTTTTCGAGGATAAGAAAAATCCAGGTGTCTTTTTCACGGCGCCCGCCGCGGGTGTCGTTTCGGCGATCAACAGGGGCGAGCGCCGCGTGTTGCAGTCGGTGGTCATCGACGTCGAGGATGGCGCGGAGGAAACCTTCGCCGCGTCCGCAGCGCCGGAGTCGCTGAGCAGGGAGCAGGTCAAGGAAGTGCTTCTCGCTTCCGGCGCCTGGACAGCGCTCAGAACCCGGCCTTACTCCAAGGTGCCGGCCCCCGATGCGATACCGCATTCGATTTTCGTCACCGCCATCGACAGCAATCCGCTGGCGGCCGACCCCGCGGTGGTACTTGCCGGGCGTGAAGCGGATTTCATCAATGGTCTGAAAGTCCTGACGCGGCTGACCGATGGCGCAGTCCACCTTTGCACGGCGCCGGGCGCCGCCATTCCCGGTGGCGATCTCTCGGGCGTACAGCGCCATGAGTTTTCCGGCCCACACCCGTCCGGGCTGGTGGGCACCCATATTCATTTCATCGATCCGGTCAGCGACAAGAAAACCGTGTGGCACATCGGTTATCAGGATGTGGCTGCCTTTGGGCATCTGTTCACCACCGGCCGCCTGGACGTCTCCCGGGTGGTGGCGCTGGCGGGGCCGCAGGTGGAAAAGCCCGTCTTGCTGCGCACCCGACTCGGTGCCAATCTCGATGAACTGACGGCTGGCGCGCTCAAGGACGGTGAGAATCGCATCGTCTCCGGTTCGCTGCTGTCCGGTCGCAAAGCCGCGGGTGTCTTCGCCTATCTGGGACGCTACCACGTTCAGGTGAGCGTCATCCGCGAGGGCAGGGAGCGCGAGTTGTTCCGCTATCTGTCGCCCGGCGGCAACCGCTTTTCGGCAATGCCCATTTATCTGTCCGCGCTCAGCAAGGTCAAGAAATTTGCCTTCACCTCGACCACCAACGGCAGTGAGCGCGCCATGGTTCCCATCGGCGCCTACGAACAGGTGATGCCGCTCGACATACTGCCCACCCATCTGCTGCGCTCGCTGATCGTCGGCGACACGGTGACGGCCCAGCAGCTCGGCTGCCTGGAGCTCGATGAGGAGGATCTCAGCCTGTGCACCTTCGTGTGTGTCGGCAAGTATGAATACGGCCCGATTCTTCGGGAAAATCTCACCCGCATCGAGAAGGAGGGCTAAGGGATGGGTTTGCGCACTATGCTCGACCGTATGGAGCCCCACTTCCACAAGGGCGGCAAGTACGAGAAGTGGTACGCCTTGTACGAGGCGCTCGACACCATGCTCTACTCGCCGCCGGATGTGACCAAGAATGCCGCCCACGTCCGTGACGGCATCGACCTGAAACGGGTCATGATCACCGTGTGGCTGGCGGCCTTTCCCGCCATGTTCTACGGTATGTACAACCTCGGCTTCCAGGCCAACACCGCCATGGCCGCGACGGGTGTGACCTCCGCCGAAGGCTGGCACGGCTTCCTGATCAGCCTGGTGGCCGGCCACGACCCCGGCAGCCTCTGGGACTGCTTCTGGTATGGCGCGGCGTTCTTCATTCCCATTTATGCCGTGACCTTCATCGTCGGCGGTTTCTGGGAAGTACTGTTTGCCACGGTGCGGGGCCACGAAGTCAACGAGGGCTTCTTCGTCACTTCCATTCTGTTTGCACTGATCTGTCCGCCGGACATGCCGCTGTGGATGGTCGCGCTGGGCATCAGCTTCGGCGTGGTGATCGGCAAGGAAGTGTTTGGCGGCACTGGCAAGAACTTCGTCAACCCGGCACTGGCGGGGCGCGCGTTCCTGTTCTTCGCCTATCCCGCGGAAATGTCGGGTGACGACGTGTGGACGGCGGTTGATGGCTTCACCAGCGCCACGGCCTTGTCCGTGGCGGCCAGCGACGGCATGGTGGGACTCATGGGGCAGATGACCTGGCTGGACGCCTTCTTTGGCCGCATGCAGGGTTCGGTCGGCGAAGTGTCGACACTGGCCATTCTCATTGGCGCGGCCATTCTGCTGGTCACCCGCATTGCATCCTGGCGCATCATGCTTGGCGTGATGATCGGCATGGTGGCACTGTCCACACTGTTCAACTTCATTGGCTCCGACACCAACCCTCTATTTGCGATGCCCTGGCATTGGCACCTGGTGGTGGGTGGCTTCGCCTTCGGTATGGTGTTCATGGCCACCGACCCGGTGTCTGCAGCCATGACCAATACCGGCAAGCTCTGGTTTGGGGTATTGATTGGCGTGATGGTGGTGCTGATTCGGGTGGTCAACCCGGCCTTTCCTGAAGGCATGATGCTGGCAATTCTTTTTGCCAACCTTTTTGCACCGATGATCGACTACTTCGTCGTACAGGCCAATGTGAAGAGGAGGCTCGCCCGTGGAGCGTAAAGAAACCGTTGGCAGAACACTGCTGGTCATGTTCATTCTGTGTGTGGTCTGCTCGGCGGTGGTCGCGACCACCGCAGTGCTGCTCAAACCCGCACAGCGCCAGGCAATGGAGAATGATCGCAACATTTATATCCTGAGAATCGGCGGCCTCTATGAGCCCGGTATTCCCCTGGCGGACCAGTTCGAACAGGTGACACCGAAGGTCGTTGACCTGGAGACGGGTAAGTTCAGCGATGAAATGAAGCCGGAACAAGCGGTCGATGCTCGCAAAGTGTCCCGCGACCCGGCCACTTCCATCAAACTGGACACCGCGGAGGATCAGGCCAAACTGATCCGTCGCGAAAACTATGGCCTGGTCTACCTGGTGGAGAAGGAGGGAGAACTCGATCGCCTGATTCTGCCGATTCGCGGTTACGGTCTGTGGTCGACCCTGTGGGGTTTCATCGCGCTGGAGGCCGATCTGAACACGATCGTCGGTCTCGGCTTCTATCAGCACGCCGAGACTCCAGGCCTGGGCGGTGAGGTGGACAATCCGCGCTGGCAGGCGCAATGGGTCGGCAAGGAACTGTTCGATGACGGTACCCTGGCTATCAAAGTACTCAAGGGAACCGTTGATCCCGACAGCCCCAACGCAGTCCACCAGGTTGATGGCCTGGCTGGCGCCACCATCACCAGCAGGGGCGTGGACCATATGCTGCATTACTGGTTCAGCGAACAGGGCTACGGCAAATTTCTCGAAAATCTGAAGTCTGGGGAGGCGTAAACCATGGCTACTCAATCCATGAAGAAGATTCTGCTTGACCCGCTGATCACCAACAACCCGATCATGGTGCAGGTGCTGGGTATTTGTTCGGCGCTTGCCGTCACCACAAACATGAAAACCACGGTGGTGATGTGTATTGGTCTCACCCTGGTGACAGCGGTATGTAACTTTTTCATTTCGCTGGTGCGCCGTCAGATCCCTTCGTCGGTGCGCATCATCGTTCAGGTGACCATTGCGGCGTCGGCGGTAATCATCGTCGACCAGGTATTGAAGGCGGTGGCCTATGATCTGTCGAAACAGCTCTCGGTGTTCGTGGGACTGATTCTGACCAACTGCATCGTGCTCGGGCGTATGGAAGCCTTCGCCATGCAAAATCCGCCCCTTCCCAGCCTGCTTGATGGGATCAGTCATGGGCTTGGTTACAGCCTGCTGCTGCTGATGGTGGGAACCATTCGGGAAATATTCGGTTCAGGCACCTGGTTCGGCATCACACTTATGCCGAAAGTAGCTGACGGCGGCTGGTACGAGCCAAACGGCATGATGCTGCTCGCACCCTCGGCATTTTTCGTGATTGGTTTGATCATCTGGGGCATGCGCACCTGGAAGAGCAATCTGGTCGAGTTGCCCGAGTTCACCATCACGCCAAACAGCCGCGCTCAGGAGGTCTGACCATGGAGCAGTTACTTGGTTTGTTTGTGCGCGCTGTGTTCATCGAGAACATGGCACTGGCCTTCTTTCTGGGAATGTGTACCTTTCTGGCCATTTCCAAAAAAATGGAGGCAGCACTGGGCGTATCGATTGCGGTAATTGTGGTGCTAGTCGTGGCGGTGCCATTAAGTAATCTGATCTATGTCAATATCCTTGCTGCTGGCGCACTATCCTGGCTTGGTCCTCAGTATGCCGATGTTGACCTCAGTTTCCTGGGGCTCGTTTGCTACATCGGGGTAATTGCCGCGGTGGTGCAGATCATCGAGATGTTTCTCGATCGTCACATACCCGCGCTTTACCAGGCGCTGGGTATCTACCTGCCGTTGATCACCGTCAACTGTGCTATTTTCGGGGCGGTGTTGTTCATGGTGGAGCGGGAGTATACCTTCGGCGAAAGTGTCGTCTACGGCGCTGGTGCTGGCGTAGGCTGGTCGCTGGCGATCATTGCCCTGGCGGGTATTCGTGAAAAGCTCAAATATTCCGATGTGCCCGCGGGGCTGCAGGGGTTGGGTATCGTCTTCATTTCCGCGGGCCTGATGGCGTTGGGCTTCATGTCCTTCGGCGGCATTGACATTTAAGAGGGCGTGAATCGCAATGAGTGAAATTATTCTGGCATCCGTCCTGTTCACCCTCATCGTCCTTGCACTGGTGGTGGTGATTCTCTTCGCCCGTGCGCGCCTGGTGAACTCCGATCTGGTGAAGATCGAGATCAACGGCGAAAAAACCATCGAAGTGCCTGCCGGTGGCAAATTGCTGCAAACCCTGGCGGGCGCTGAACTGTTCCTGTCGTCGGCCTGTGGCGGCGGCGGCTCCTGCGCCCAGTGCACCTGCAAGGTGATTGAGGGTGGCGGTGATCTGCTGCCCACGGAAGAGACCCACATCAATCGCCGTCAGGCGCGTGAAGGCGTTCGCCTCGCCTGTCAGGTGGCGGTCAAGCAGGACATGAAGATCGAAGTACCCGATGAAGTGTTCGGCGTCAAGCAGTGGCAGTGCACTGTAGAGTCCAACCCCAACGTGGCCACTTTTATCAAGGAGTTGACGCTGCGCCTGCCGGAGGGGGAGAACGTCAACTTCCGCGCCGGCGGTTATGTGCAGCTCGAGGCGCCGCCACATCACGTCAAGTTCAAGGACTTCGAGATCGCCGAGGAATATCGCGGCGACTGGGAACGCTTCGGCTTCTTCAATCTGGAGTCGAAGGTCACCGAGCCGGTGATCCGCGCCTACTCGATGGCCAACTATCCGGAAGAGAGGGGCATCGTCAAGTTCAATATCCGTATCGCCACACCGCCGCCCGGCGCCAAGGATATTCCCCCGGGGCAGATGTCCTCCTATGTGTTCAATCTCAAGCCCGGCGACACCATTACCGTATACGGTCCCTTCGGCGATTTCTTCGCCAAGGACACGGATGCCGAGATGGTGTTCATTGGTGGTGGTGCCGGTATGGCGCCCATGCGCTCCCATATCTTCGATCAGCTCAAGCGCCTGCACAGCAAGCGCAAGATGTCGTTCTGGTACGGTGCGCGCAGTCTGCGGGAATGCTTCTACACGGAAGAGTACGACCAACTCGCCGAGGAGAACGCCAATTTCGAGTGGCATCTGGCGCTCTCCGATCCCCAGCCGGAGGATGATTGGGCTGGCCTTACCGGCTTCATTCACAATGTGCTCTTTGAACAGTACCTGAAGAATCACCCGGCACCGGAGGACTGCGAATACTACATGTGTGGTCCGCCGATGATGAATGCCGCGGTGATCAAGATGCTTCACGACCTGGGAGTCGAGGATGAGAACATCCTGCTCGATGACTTCGGTGGTTGACGGCGCTTCCCGCGTAAAACCTTGGAAAACGGGGCCTTTGGCCTCGTTTTTCATTGCCGTGCTGGCGCTGCTGGCGGCGAGCTGTTCTTCGCAGAACGAAGAACCCCATTTCTTCGGCGGTCAGATCATGGGAACCACCTATCAGGTGACGGTGATCGCCGACGGCGCACCGTTACCCGACGACCTGGACGGGTCGATAAGGGCGGTGCTGGAGGACATCGACGGCAAGATGTCCACCTACAAGCCCGAATCGGAACTCAGCCGCTTGAATCGGGCGCCGCTCGATGAGCCTCTTGGTGTTTCTCCCGAGCTGATGGATGTACTGGCATTGGCCATGGACATCCACCTGGATTCGGAGGGCGCGTTCGATCCATCCGTCGGCCCCTTGGTGGATCTGTGGGGTTTCGGGCCCAGCGTTCACGAAGATCGGGTGCCGTCCCCCGAAGAAATCGCCGGGCACATCGCATCACTGGGTTTTGCGACCCTGGAACTTGCCAGAGAGTCATTGACGGTCACCAAGCGCAAGGATATCTCGATCGATCTTTCCGCCATCGCCAAAGGCTACGCCGCGGACAAGGTGGGGGAACTTCTGCGCGCGCGGGGACTCACCCGTTATATGGTGGAAGTCGGTGGAGAAATGGCACTTTCCGGCCTCAACAGCCGTGGCACAGCGTGGCGAATTGCCGTGGAACGGCCCGTTGCGGGCATGCGCGAGGTTCAGGACGTGGTGCTGATCAGCGATGCCGGGCTTGCAACCTCAGGCGACTACCGCAACTATTTCGAGAAGAATGGCAAGCGCTATTCCCACACCATCGACCCGCGCACGGGATACCCCATCGACCACACACTTGCGTCCATCACCGTGGTGGCAAGTTCCAGTGCCCTGGCCGACGCCCTGGCCACGGCACTCATGGTCAAGGGTGAAGAAGAGGCGCTGCGCTATGCGCAGGAACGAGAAATTGCCATAATGACCCTGAGTAAACGGGATGATACCTTTATCGAACGGTTCTCCCCGGCCTTTGAACCCTATTTGAAGGAGGTCGAATAGTGTTGTTGGATATTCTGATCACGGGCGGTATCACCGCTTTCGTTCTGCTTCTCGTCGCCGGCGGCATGGCCATCGGGGTAATGGCGGGCCGCAAGCCCATCAGTGGTTCCTGTGGCGGTATCGGCGCCGCACTTGCCGACCCCAACTATACCTGTGATTTCTGCGGCGGCGACCCCAACAAGTGCGAGCAGCAGGAAAGCCCGGTTGACAAGAACGACAAATCACTGGCCTATGAGGCTGAGCGCTGATACTTGGCGCACTCCAGTGATGCCACTGGTAGGCCGTAGGGGCAGTTCATGAACTGCCCACGGGTGCCCACGGCAAAAGCCGAAGCGTAGCAGCATCCCTCCTATTTCCGGCTTATCCGTAAAGCTTGGAGCTCATGTCACATCCAGGCGTGTACAATGCCAGCTCTTTCAAGGGCTTCCCAGAATTTCATGAGCAATAATCTGTCCTGGTTCATCGGGCTGCGCTATGTGCGCAGCCGCAAGGAAGAAGGTTTTTTTTCGCTCGTCTCTATTTTTTCCTTTGCCGCCATGGCGCTGGGTGTCGCGGCTCTGATCATCGTGTTGTCGGTGATGAATGGCTTCGACAAGGAAATCAAACAGCGCATCCTCAACGTCATTCCCCACATCACCTTTACTTACGACAGCCCTCGTGGCGACTGGCAGGGCGATGTTGCTGCGCTAGCCCAGATTCGCGGTGTGCGCGATGCGAGCCCTTATGTCGACGGTGAGGGCATGCTGTCGGCGCATGGTCGTCTCGAGGGTGTCAGCGTTCAGGGCGTCGATCCGGACTCTGCGGGAATCTTTGCCCTGGTGGGCGAGAACATGCTTTCCGGCAGCATCGATGCGCTCCAGGGCGGCGCATACGGGGTGATTCTCGGCAGTCTGCTGGCGCGCTCGCTCAACGTCGTCAGTGGCGACGAGGTGCTGCTGACATTGCCGCAGATGACACTGACCCCGATGGGCGCCTTTCCACGCGTCAAGCGCCTGCGCGTCGTCGGTGTCTATCAGGTCGGTGCCCAGGTGGATGCTGGCATCGCGCTGGTGCATGTAAACGACGCCCGCAAACTGTTCCGCCTCGGCGACAATTACGAGGGGCTGCGCGTCAGTGTCGCCGACCCCTTTGCCATGGACTCCGTGCTCGACGCGCTCGACCAAACGCTGGCCGGCAAGGGCGTGGTGCGTTCCTGGCACGACGAAATGAAAACCCTCTTTGCCGCCATCAAGATGGAAAAGACCGTGGTCGGCCTCTTGCTCGCCATCGTCATCGCGGTGGCGGGCTTCAATATCGTTGCAAGTCTGGTGTTGATGGTGGCGAGCAAACGCAAGGACATCGCCGTACTGCGTGCCATGGGTGCGACCAGCGCAACCATCACCGGCATTTTCCGTGTACAGGGCGCCGTCGCCGGGCTGTCGGGCGTGTTCATCGGCGTAGCTGGCGGCTGTCTGATTGCCTGGCAGCTCGGCGCCATCGTCGCCGGGATAGAACAACTTGCCGGTGTCACCCTGTTCGACCCCAATATTTACTTCATCAGCCAGTTGCCCTCGGACCTGCGCTGGCGGGATGTTCTGGTCATCGCATCCTTCGGCGTCTTCATCAGTTTCATCGCCACGCTTTATCCCGCTTACAGAGCGGGGCAGGTCAGCCCTTCGGAGGTTTTGCGTTATGAGCATTGAAGCCGGACAGGCAGCGGCGGTGATCCGCTGCGATCAGGTCAGTCGCAGCTATCGCCAGGGCCCTTCCGTGGTGCAGGTGCTCGACAATCTGAGCTGTGAAATCCGCGCTGCGGATCTGGTGGCCATTGTCGGGGCCTCGGGCTCGGGCAAGTCCACGCTGCTCAATCTGATGGGCGGGTTGGATGATCCGGATACGGGTGCCGTGGAAATCGCAGGCCATCCGGTTGCGCCCATGAACGAATCCGAGCGCGCGAGGTGGCGCAACAGGCACCTGGGGTTCGTCTATCAGTTTCACCATTTGCTCGGCGAATTTTCAGCACTGGAAAATGTCGCCATTCCCAACATGATCGCGGGCATGAAAAAGTCCGTGGCCGAAGCCGTGGCGCGCGACCTGCTCGGCCGTGTCGGTCTTGGTGGGCGCACCAGCCACCGGCCAGCGGCACTTTCCGGCGGCGAGCGCCAGCGGGTGGCAATCGCCCGCGCGCTGGCGACAAGCCCCTCCTGCGTGCTGATGGACGAGCCCACCGGCAACCTCGATCCGGGTACAGCCGCGGCCGTATTCGAGCTCTTGCTCGATCTCAATCGGGAGTTGCAGATCAGTTTCGTCATCGTCACACACGATATGGCGATGGCGGCGCGCATGCGGCGTACACTGCATTTGAGCAACGGCCGACTCGAGGAATCCAGTCATGGCTGAAGGGCCGGTATGGTTCATCGGACGGCGCTTCTTTTCCGCGGGCAGCACCTCGCGGCTGGCGTCCTTCATTTCCTTTCTGGCCATGACCGGGCTGGTACTCGGCGTCGGCCTGCTCATCGTGGTGCTGTCCGTGATGAATGGCTTCGACCGGGAAATGCGCACCCGCATCCTTGGCCTGGTGCCGCACATCCAGTTGTTCGAGAACGGTGGTATCGGCGACTGGCAACTGCTTGCCGCTGAACTGGAACGTATCGAGGGTGTAGCGTCGGCGACGCCGTTCACACTCTTGAACGGCATGTTGAGTTATCGTGGCAAGATCGTGGCGGGACAACTTCAGGGCCTGCGTCCCGAGCGCCTGGATATAGGGCTGGCACAGACGATGCCGGCCGATTTCGGCGCGTTGCTGGAAGGCAATGGCATCGCGCTGTCCGAGACGCTGGCAACCCGGCTGGGAATTGGCGTCGGCGAACGGCTTACCGTGATCGTGCCGCGGTTGGGAACGGGTGGTGAGCAACTGGCTCCGCAGGCGAGGGCGCTTGAAGTCGTCGTGCTTTTCAACACCCACACCGCGGAGGACAACGCACTCGCCATCGTGCATATCGACACGGCGGGCGCGCTGAGTGGCCTCGGCGATCGCCCCCAGGGACTGCGCATCCGCCTCGATGACGTGTTCGCGGCGCGCGATATGGGCTATGCACTGATCAACAATCTGCCGGTTGGGTTCAGTTTCATCGACTGGTTTCAGACCCACGGCAATCTTTATCAGGCCATCAAGATGTCCCGCCAGCTCGTCGGCTTGCTGATTTTTCTCATCGTCGCCATCGCCGTGTTCAACGTGGTTTCCATGCTGGTGATGACGGTGGTGGACAAGAAACCCGCCATCGCCATTCTCAAGACACTGGGCGCGACAAAAGGCGCCATTCTCGGTATTTTTTTCGTGCAGGGAAGCCTGATTGGCTTGTGCGGCTGTTTTCTCGGTATTTTGTTCGGGGTGCCGACAGCGCTTTATATTCCCGATGTGGTGGGTTGGCTCGAATCTGTATTGGGTTTTCGCTTTCTCAACTCGGAGATTTACCCCATCGACTATCTGCCCACGGATGTTCAGATGAGCGACGTGATGACGGTGGCCGGTGTGGCTCTGGCGCTGAATTTTGTCGCCACGCTGTATCCCGCCTGGAAGGCTGCACAGACGAAACCCGCGGATGTTCTGCGCTACGAATAATCATTGGATGAGGGTCGCCTGCAGGCAGGCCCCTACAGGCAAGCGACCGGCGTGGCCAGCCCACCGATTTATAGCCGAAAACCCGAAGTCTTGCGTCGCTTTTTGCGCGCTTCCCAGTTGCGCACCACCTGCCAACGCCACAGCTGGCGAACGATCAGATAACCCAGTCCACCCAACAGCAGGCCCAGGCTGAGCCCGCCGAGCAGCAGCGGTGCGAATATCTGTCTGCCTTGAGTGGCGAGCCAGTGCCAGTCGAAATGAAAACTCAGATCCAGGGGTGGTGAGCCCAGCAGCCAGCGCCCCACTTCGAAGGTGGAGAACAGGACGACAGGCATGGTCAGCGGATTGGTGAGCCACACCAGCGCCACGGCCATGGGCAGATTGCAGCGCAGGGTCAGCGATAGCAGGGCGGCGACGAGCATCTGTCCCGGCATCGGCAAGAAAGCGCAGAACAGGCCGACGAACATGGCCGTGGATGCCGAATGTCTGTTGAGGTGGAACAGGTGCGGGTCTTCCAGGAGTGGACGAAACAGTCTGGTGGCCCTGTGTTTCGCCAGCGCCTGGCGTGAAGGTATCCAGCGGCGGATAAATTTTTTCGACATCCGGATATGCTTTTTGCCAAGTAGTTGGAATTCAGGCTACAACCGTGTGTGAGGCGGAGCGGGCTGTAAGCCATAAGCTTTAAGCAGAAGCATTGCAAAAACCAGGTTCTGCCAGGAATGGCACTTACTTGAGGCGTTCGGCACTCCGTATCCCGGTCGCTGTCTTGGGGAAGGTTTTCCGAGACACGCCGTGAACCCATCCATGGGGGCTCGACAGCGCCATCCCTGGCGCTGACGGTCTCGGAAAACCTTCCCCAAGACAGCGCCCTCACAGCGTTGCCAGGCTTAAGTAAGTGCCATTCAGTTCTGCCAGCGTTTAACTTACAGCTTATAGCTTATAGCTCAACCAAAACCTGTAGCCCAAATCTCTGACTTATGTGACAGCTTACGGCTCTCTTTCCATGCATTACGTGCTGTGCGCCGCGGTCACCGAGGTTGCGATACCTCTTTCCTCAGCGGGTGCAACCTCTTCGGAAAGACTGAAAAAGCGCTGGATTTCCTGCTGTTGGCGCAAGGCGTCCTGGTACCCCATGTCGATCAATTCGCAGCAGAAGCCTTGCTCGAACATCAGATAACTGACGGCGCTGGCGCCACCAGTGCCCCCGGTGGCGCCGGTCATGCGCAGGAACAGGCGCATGGAGCGGGGCAGGGCGCAGAAATATTGCGCCGCCACATCATTGATGGCGACCGACGGCGTGATGGACACGTAATCGATTTTCTTGATGTCCGCGATGGCCGGATCCTGCACGTTGGTCGCACAGATACTGTCATACAGGCGGTTGATCGCCCGCAAGGTTTCCAGGTCGCTTTCGATGGTGTCGATGAAGGCGCTGTTGAGCAGGTGTCCCATGGTTTGCGCTACCGAAGGCGCGTGACAGGGTTCTTCGGCGACGTGCCCGCGCACGGGATTGTCACTCACACCGACGATGAACAGTCGCTCCGCACCCAGGCGAATCGCGGGGCTCAGGGGTTTCAACTGGCGCACCGCGCCATCGCCGAAGTAGCCATCGCCGATCCTGACAGGAGGAAACATGGTGGGAATCGCCGCCGATGCCATCAGATGGTCCAGCGTCAAGCCCGTGCGCACACCCAGGCGGCGGGCGCGGCGCCAGTTGTCGTGGTCGCCCTGAAAGAAGGTGATGGACTGACCGGTGTTGTAGGACATCGCAGTAATGGCGACAGCCTTGAGGTAATTGCTGGCGATGGCTTCGTCGATATCGCGAAAATTGACTACCCTGGCAAGCAGCCTGCGCAGCGGTGAGTTGTCCAGCAGCGACTGTGGCTGTGCGATGCCGAGGCCGGAGAATACCAGGGAAGTGCCAAGCTTCATCGTGTTGGCGGCAACGCGGAAAAAGCTCGAACAGTACACGTCTTCGGCGCGCAACGAGCGCCAGATTTTTTCCACGGCGAGTATGCGCTGCGCAAAACTGCCTCTGCGCCCGGCCAGCGCCAGGGTGTTGATGGCGCCGGCGGAAGTGCCGCAAATGATGGGAAACGGGCTGTAGGCCGTCTCTGGAAGAATTTCCGAGACCGCCTTGAGCACACCGACCTGATAGGCGGCACGGGCTCCGCCGCCGGAAAGTACCAACGCCGTGGTCATGAAATGGGCCTGTTGTCCTTGCTGGCAGGCATAGGGCTTCCCCGCTTTGACTTTGTGGTAGCCTACCGTCATCGCGGCCTGTGGACAAGGATGTCACCATGCACAGTTTCTTCTGGCTCTTTCCTGCCGGTATCTTCCTGCCCCTGTTTTTTCCCGTGTTGCCGGACGAGGTCTGGCTCGTCGCCGCCGTGCCTGCGGTGCTGTGTGGTCTCTGCGTTCGGCGCACGCGCATCCTTGCAGGTATGGCGCTGGGTGTTCTGTACGGATGCTGGTGGGGCCATGCACAATTGCTGGAGCGTTTGCCGGAGTCCCTGGACAAAGTGGATGTGCGCGTGGTCGGCGTGATCCGCTCGCTGCCGGATATTCAGGACCATCGCAGCCGCTTCGAATTTGAGGTCGAAAGCCTGGAGCACCGCGGCGCGCATGACTTTCCCCGGGCCGGCAAGCTGCTGTTGAGCTGGTACGGCGCGCCGCCGGTGCGCGGTGGCGAGCGCTGGCGCCTGAATGTGCGCCTGCGCGCACCACAGGGCTTTGCCAACCCCGGTGGTTTCGATTACGAGGGCTGGCTGATGTCGAGGGGCATCTCCGCCACCGGTTATGTGCGCGACGGCGGTGGCAGCGAAAAGCTCGAGGATTCCGCGGGCTTTTCCCTTGCGGCGCTGCGCCAGTCGCTGCGGGATGCGATCTTCGCCCGCGACTTCGAAGAGGAGACTGCGGCCTATCTGGCAGCTCTGGTGCTGGGCGACAAGAGTCGCATTTCGCCCCAGGCATTCGATCGTCTGGTGGCGACAGGCACCGTCCATCTCATGGTGGTTTCGGGCATGCACATCACCCTCGTCGCGGGGCTGTGCTTTGCGCTGACGCTGCCGTTGTGCCGCGCGCTGGCTGCGTTGGGGGTCGCGCCGCCCGCGAAAATCACTGCGAGTATTGCCGCGATGGCGGGGGCGATCGCCTATGGCTTCATCGCGGGCTTGGGGCTGCCGGTGCTGCGTGCGCTGGTGATGACGCTGGCGGCATTGCTGGCGGTCATGAGCCGGCGGCGCATTTCGCCGTGGCGGATCTTCGCCATGGCGCTCAGCGGCGTTGCGGTGCTCGACCCCATGGCGCCGTTGTCGAGTGGCTTCTGGCTGTCTTTTGTCGCGGTCGCAGGCTTGCTGTGGTGGTTCGTGCCGCGCCCGCCGATGTCCAACTGGCGGCGTTTGCTTCATGCGCAGTTCGCGGTGTTCATCGCGTTGTCTCCCTGGCTGGTGTATTTTCTCGGCAGCTCGCCGCTGGTCGCGGTGCCGGTCAATCTGCTGGTGGTGCCCTGGATCAGCCTGGTAGTGACGCCTCTGGGGCTGGCGGGAACGCTGCTGCAAGGCGTGCCCTGGCTCGGTGACTGGCTCCTGCAACTGGCGGCCTGGCAACTGGACTACTTCGTGCGCCTGCTGATCGCCGTGACAGGGGCCGACATCCCGAGAGTGGAACGCGCGGCTTTCATGCGCAGTGCGGATCCCCTGTTTCTGCTGGCGGGCTGCGCCGCAGCAAGCCTGCTGATGCTGCCCCGCGGCAGCGGCCTGAAAATCCCCCTGCTGATCTTCATTCCCGCGCTGCTGCTGTCGCGGGCGTCGCCAGCGCCGCATCTGCAGGTCGCGGCGCTCGATGTGGGGCAGGGACTCGCCGTGGTGGTGCGCGCCGGCTCCCGCACGCTCGTCTACGATGTCGGGCCGGCGTTCAGTCCCGCGTTCGATACCGGTGAAGCCGTGGTGGCGCCCTACCTCATGAGCGAGGGTGTCTACCGGCTCGATCGGCTGATGATCAGTCACAGCGACAACGACCACGCCGGCGGTGCCGAAGGGCTGCTCGGGCGCGTTTTCGCCGATGATTTGCTGGCCGGCGAGCCGGACAAGGCGACGCGCCCCTACCGGCAATGCCGCCGTGGTCAACAGTGGCGATGGAATGGCGTGCGCTTCCGTGTGCTCTGGCCCGATACGGAAAACAGCCGCATCGCCGTCACGCATCGCAATGATCGTTCCTGTGTATTGCTCATCGAGACGGATCAAGTGGCCATCCTGCTGCCGGGAGACATCGAAAAGCGCGTGGAACAGGTCCTCGCCGCAGAATGGCAGGAGCTGGTGGGCAGGCGCCTCGATCTGCTGGTTGCAGCGCACCACGGCAGCAGAACCTCTTCGAGCGACGCGTTCGTCGCCGTCGCACGTCCGCGCCATCTGGTTTTTTCGGCGGGTTTCAATCACCACTTCCGGCACCCCCACCCGGAGGTGCAAGCGCGCTTCGATGACATCGCGGCGCGCATCTGGAACACCGCTCACCACGGTGCCGTCACCTTCACCTGGCAGCAAAGTGGTGAATTGCAGGTCGAGCCTCTGCGTCAGACACAGAGGCGCTACTGGCGAAGTCAGCGCGCTGGCGTCGCGGGTGCAAAGGATGAATTGTGATAAAGTTGCCCCTTGCCGGAAAGGGCGGAATGGTTGGTGAACGGCAAGCGGATTTCGTTTTTACTGACCCATGCAAAAATGGCGCTGCAGGTGAAGAGCGCTGAGCCGGGGAACGGTTAAACGAACGGGAGCCTGAGTTGCCGGTGATTGTTTTTTTGGAACCTGGAGAGTGCAGCTGCTTCTGAGGGATTCTTGTGTACGAATTGTTGATTGCGGGCGGCTGGTTGATGATTCCCATCCTGCTCTGCTCCATTGCCGTCGTTGCCATCGCCATCGAGCGCTATCTGATGCTGCGTCCCGGCAGGGTGGCGCCGCCAAAGTTGCTTGGTCAGGTATGGCACGACATCAAGCAGAATCGCCTGTCGCGGGAAAGGCTCGCGGAGCTCAAGCGCCACTCGCCGCTCGGCACCCTCCTTGCCGCAGGGCTCGCCAACGCCGGGCAGGGCAGGGAGGTGATGAAGGACAGCGTCGAGGAAGCCGCCAATCAGGTGGCACATGAACTGGAAAAATACCTCGATGCCCTCGGCACCATTGCCGCCATTGCGCCCTTGCTCGGCCTGCTGGGCACGGTGGTCGGCATGATCAAGGTATTCAACGCCATTGTGCTTCATGGCTCGGGCAACAGCGCTATGCTCGCCGGCGGGATTTCCGAGGCGCTGATCACCACCGCGGCAGGTCTCACGGTGGCTATTCCGGCACTGATCTGCCACCGTTTCTTCGAGCGGCGCATCGATACGCTGATGGTGACGATGGAAGATCAGGCTGCGCGGCTCATGGACGGATTGCACGGAGAGCGCGCGCCCGGCGCCGCGGCGGTCAGCGCGGCATGAGCAGACGGCGCCGCAAACGCCGCGATGAGGGCGTGAATCTGACGCCGCTCATCGATGTGGTATTTTTACTGCTGATTTTTTTCATGGTATCCATGTCCTTCAGCCGCGAAACCCGGCTTGCAGTGGCACTGCCGCAAGCGCAGGGCGGTGCACCCGAGGACGAGCCGGTGGAGCCCATCAGGCTCGGCGTGGATCGCGCCGGGCGCTATGCGATCGCTGGTCAGCAGCTCGCGGCGAGCGATGTCACGGCGCTGATGGCGGCCCTGCAGCAGGCTGCCGGCGGCGATTCGTCGCGTCCGGTGATCGTGGCTGCGGATGGCGATGCCCCTCACCGCGCGGTGGTAAAAGTGATGGATGCGGCGACGCGGCTGGGGTTTTCCCGTTTGCGCCTTGCCGTCGAGCAACCCCAGGAAACCCGTTTCGATGAGTGAGTCCCCCGCCAAGAGCAATAGCCTGACCGTATATCTGCGCCTGCTGAGGGAGCTCAGGCCCTACTGGCCGATCTTTATCATCAGCATTCTCGGCATGTGGGTGTTCTCCGCCATGGAGATCGCTTTCGTCGACCTGATCGGCTATCTGGTCAACGTGCTCACCGTGGTCACCGGCGAAGCCAGTGGTGGCTCCGGCCTCGACATCACCGCCATCGACAGCGGCCTGACGGCGCGCATCGCCGACCTTCTGGTCGAGAGCGATGACGTGCTGGCGCAAAGTCGCGTGGTCATTCCCCTCATGATCATGGTGGTGGCAGTGCTGCGCGGTCTGGGCTTCATCATCGGCCAGTACGGCATGAGCTACATTTCGCAGCATATCGTCGACAACCTGCGCAACCGGGTTTTTGAAAAATACACGCGCATGCCCAGTGAGTATTTCGACCAGAACATGTCGGGCCACCTGGTGACACAGCTCACCTTCCACGTTCAGCAGGTGATGGGTGCGGCCACCACGGCACTCAAGGTCGTGTTGCGGGAAGGTTTTCTCGTGGTGGGATTGTTGACCTACCTGGTGTATCTGAACTGGCGCCTGGCACTCATTTTCTTTTCGGTGATTCCGGTCATCGCGCTCATCATCACCTATGTGAGCAAGCGTTTTCGCCGCCTCAGCAACCGCATCCAGAACGCCATGGGCGACGTCACGCAAGTGGCGAGCGAAGCGGTGTCCGGCTACCGGGAGATGCGTCTCTTTGGTGGCGAAAGCTACGAGATCGCGCGCATGCACAGGGCCAGCCGCCAGAATTGTCGGCAGAGTTTGAAGCTGTCGCTGACGGAGAGTTTCAGCTCTCCCGCCGTACAGGTTCTGGTGGCGGGCTCGCTGTCCCTGCTGATATACATGGCCATGGTACCGGACCTGCTGGGCAGCATGAGCACCGGCGGCTTCACCAAATTCCTGCTGACGGCGGGCCTGCTCGCCAAGCCCATCCGCCAGTTGACGCAGGTGAACAGCACCATCCAGCGCGGTATCGCCGCCGCGACGGTATTGTTCGACACCCTCGATCGCGACGAGGAAAAGGACAGTGGCACCGTTGCCAGGGCGCGAGTGGAAGGGCGCTTTCGTTTCGACAACGTGGTGTTCCGTTATCAGAGCGCCAGCGAGGATGCCATGAAGGGCGTCACTTTCGACGTGGCTCCCGGTGAATCCATCGCCCTGGTGGGCTCATCCGGGAGCGGCAAGACCACGTTGGTGGGGCTGATTCCCCGTTTCTACAATTATCAAAGCGGCGCCATCACCCTGGATGGCATCGAGATCAGCGCCTACCAGCTCAACAACCTGCGTAGTCACATTGCCCTGGTGAGCCAGCAAGTGACCTTGTTCAACGACACCATCTACAACAACATCGCCTACGGCGAACTCGCCGCCAAGACGCCGCAGCAGGTGCGCGCCGCGGCCAAGGATGCCTATGCACTGGATTTCATCGAGAGCTTGCCAGAGGGCTTCGACACCATCATCGGTGATGACGGCATCATGCTCTCCGGGGGGCAGCGCCAGCGTATCGCCATCGCCCGCGCATTGCTCAAGGATGCGCCCATCCTGATTCTCGACGAAGCGACGTCGGCGCTCGATACCGAATCCGAGCGCTATATCCAGAAAGCGCTGGAAGTGGTGATGCGCGGCCGCACCACCTTCGTCATTGCCCACCGCCTCAGCACCATCGAGAACGCCGACCGCATCCTGGTGCTGGAGAAGGGCCGGATCGTGGAGCAGGGCACCCACAGTGAACTGATGGCGGCCAAGGGCCGCTACGCGGTGCTCTACAATCAGTCGCTGATCGAGGCCGCGTCCTGAGGCATGAATATTCTGGAACGTGCCTGGTATCAACCCCGCGGCTGGTCGCTGCTGCTGGCACCCCTGTCCTTGCTGTTCATGCGTATCGTGCGCAAGCGCCGCGAATACCTGGAGCGGCGCCGCGCCAGGCTGCGCATTCCGGTGGTGGTGGTGGGCAACATCACGGTGGGGGGCACCGGCAAGACGCCGCTGATCATCGCGCTCGTCAAGGCCCTGCAGGAAAAGGGTTACAAGGTTGGTGTCGTCAGCCGCGGCTACGGCGGCAGGGCACCGGGCTATCCCTACAGGGTGATGCCGTCCAGCGATCCCCGCGAGAGCGGTGACGAGCCGCTGCTGATCGCCCGCAGCTGCGGGTGTCCGGTCATGGTCGATCCCGACCGCTACCGCGCCGCCAGGGTACTGCAGGACAGCGGTGATTGCGAACTGATCCTGAGCGACGATGGCCTGCAACACTACCGCCTGCCGCGCAATATGGAAATCATCGTCGTCGACGGCGAGCGCGTGCTGGGCAATCACTGGTGCCTGCCCGCCGGGCCGTTGCGCGAGCCCGTGTCGCGCCTCAGCGAAGCGGATTTCGTCATCGTCAACGGCGGTGATGCGGTGTTGAATCACCCGTGCCAATACCGCATGGATCTCGTGCCCCTGGTGTTTCGCAACCTCGGCAGCGGTGAGGTGCGTGAAATCAGGGATCCCCCCGGGGCGGGGTCGGTTCACGCCGCTGCCGGCATCGGCAATCCGGCGCGGTTCGCGCGCACCCTTGCCAGTCTCGGGCTTGCGGTAAAATTGCATCCGTTCCCGGACCACCACGATTTTCGCGCGGCTGATCTCGATTTTGGCGACGAGCGCCCGGTGATCATCACCACCAAGGATGCGGTCAAATGCGCACGCCTCGAACGCGCCCAGGGCATGGACAGCCTGTGGGAACTGGAAGTAGCCGCACGCCTCGAAAACAACGGCATGAATACCCTGCTGCAAGCCATCGAAAACCTGGTGACGACTCAGTGACGACAGCATTTTCCATTGTGATTCCCGCCCGCTACGCATCCACCCGCCTGCCGGCAAAGCCGTTGCGCGATATTGCCGGCAAGCCCATGATTCAGCGCGTCTATGAACAGGCCGCTGCCGCCGGCGCGCAGCGCGTCATCATCGCCACCGACGACGAGCGCATTGCGGCTGTCGTGGCAGGGTTCGGCGGCACCGCCATGATGACGCGCGCCGACCATCAATCCGGCACCGACCGCCTCCAGGAGGTGGCCGCACGCTGTGGCTTTGGCGGCGATGACATTCTGGTCAACGTGCAGGGTGACGAGCCGCTGATTCCGCCGGAGGTGATTCGCCAGGTGGCCGCTAACCTTGCCGCCAATCCGCTCGCCGCGGCGGCAACCCTCTGTGAGCCCATCACGACGACGGCGGATTTTCACAATCCCAATATCGTCAAAGTAGTGTGCGACAGCGCGGGCTTCGGCCTCTATTTCAGCCGTGCGCCCCTGCCGTGGCCGCGCGATCACTTTCTGGCGGGCGCCGAAGGCTTGCCCGCTGGCCTGAATGCGCGCCGCCATCTGGGCATATACGCCTACCGGGTGCGGGAACTCGATGATTTCGTGTCCTGGCCGCAGGCGCCATTGGAAACTATCGAGTGTCTGGAGCAACTGCGTTTTCTCTGGCAGGGCCGCCGCATTCACGTTGCCGATGCCTGTAAGACGGTGCCCGGCGGCGTCGATACGAAAGAGGATCTGGCGCGGGTGATCGCCATCGTCAAGGGAAGGGAATGAGGCCGAAGCGGGCGACGGCCTGAAAAAAATTTCCCGCTAGGCGTGGAGCTGAACCGCGAGTGTTTGCTGAGCAGCCTTGCTATACGGCGCTGACAATTCCGACAGTTCTTCGGATGCCTCATAGGGGCTTGTGCTCGACTCGAAATGCCTGGTTATGCGAACAGGGTAGTCGTGCTCCAGGAACATCTGCCTGTTTTTGATGAGTCTGTCGGTTGGCAGAAGTGTCTCCATGTGGTCAAGGGAACGCTCCGCGAAAGTAAAGAAAATAATAAATTTGTTGTCCGGGGAAAAATACTTGTTCGTGATCATATATTTTGAAGGCGTGCCGTCGGCGGAAATGCGCACAATCAGAATTTTGTTCATAACACCGCAAATAGTGTGATCAAAAATCAGGCTCTCGACGGGAATATCCGCGCTCATCTTTTTCTCCTTATCAATATTTGAATGTGGACTGTTGATTTGCTTAGCTACTGTATAGCAGGATTCGGGCGTTTCTCCGCTGATTTGCCTGATAGGGCGACGAAAGGCGTTATTTGGAGACGAGCGGTATAGAGTGACCATTGATCGCTCTTGAAATAAGCTGTAAGCCATAAGCTTTAAGCAGGCGTACTGGAAGAGCTGGATTCTGCCAGGGTTCAACGTAAAGCTTTAAGCCCAGCTACAACCCATTGCCCGAATCCTGACTTGTGCGCAAAACCACATTGCAACCTGTTGATTTATAATGGCTGCCTACTCGTCATTTTCGTTTTTGGAATGCTGTCAAAAAATCTACCTAATCCTTTGAAAAAAAAGGATAAAGTTTCCGTTTTGTTCGTATGCCTCGGCAACATCTGCCGCTCGCCGACCGCGGAGGGCATGTTTCGCGACAAGGTCGCTGCCAGTGAGCTGGGAGGCGCAATTCACATCGACTCGGCGGGAACCGGAGACTGGCACATCGGCCGCCCGCCGGATACGAGGGCGCAGCACGCCGCTCGAGGGCGCGGTTACGATATCGGTGATTTGCGTGCACGCCAGGTATCGGCGGCGGATTTTGCCTTGTTTGATTACATTCTCGCCATGGACGCTCAGAACCTCCAGGATTTGCAAGTCATGCGCCCCGCGAACTTCACCGGTCACCTGGGATTGATGCTGCAATTTGATTCAAGCGGCGCTGTGACGGAGGTGCCAGACCCTTATTTTGGCGGGGAAGAGGGCTTCCAGAGAGTGCTGGACCTGCTCGAAGCGGCGTCGCAAGGCTTGCTCGACCATATCCGCAGCCAGCATTTCGCCAGGTGATGGGCGGCGGGATGATTGGCGTATACCTCGCCCCCCCCAATGCCGCTCCTGTGGCAGGTCTCCAGCGATGACCGCGTTGGCCATCGTCGAGAACGTATCACTGACCCCCTATACCACCCTCGCGTTACCGGGCGAGGCGGAGTTTTTTTGTCGGGTCGAAAGCGATGAGGATCTGGAGGACGCGCTGACCCATGCCAGAGACAGGCGCCTGGCCATCACCTTGCTGGGGGGCGGCAGCAATACCGTGGTCAATGGGCGAGTCTCGGGCCTGGTGATCTTGATGGCGACCCGCGCGCTGCGAATCCTCGCGGAGGACGCTGATTCCGTCACGCTGCGCGTGGCAGCGGGAGAAAACTGGCATGAGCTTGTGGCGTACTGCCTGGCGCGCGGCTGGCACGGGCTTGAAAATCTGGCGCTGATTCCCGGCAGTGCCGGTGCTGCACCAGTCCAGAACATCGGTGCCTATGGCGTGGAGCTCGCCTCGCTGCTGTGCGCCGTGGAAGTGGTGCACTGCCACGATGGCCGCCACCAAACCCTGTCCGCTGCCGAATGTGAGCTGCGCTATCGCGACAGCATTTTCAAACACGCGCTGCGCGGCAAGGTCGTCATCAAAGCCATCGTCGTTCGTTTGACAAAGAAGGGGCGCGCCAATCTCGCTTATCCGGAGTTGGCGAATACCCTGCGTCATTTGGCAAATCCCGGGCCGCAAGATGTGTTCGAAGCGGTCTGCGCGTTGCGGCGCAGCAAGTTGCCGGACCCGCAAGAGCTGGCCAATGCAGGCAGCTTTTTCAAGAACCCGGTGCTCGCTGCCGCTGCGGCACAGCGCCTGATCGCTCAGTGTCCCGACATTCCGCGCTATCCACAGGCGGATGGCGCGGTGAAATTTCCCGCCGCCTGGCTGATCGACCGCGCCGGCTGGAAGGGCGTGCGCCGGGGCGCGGTCGGCGTCCACGACCGCCAGGCTCTGGTTCTGGTGCATCAGGGTGGTGGCACGGGTGCGCAGTTGCTGGCCCTCGCCGCCGCCATTGCAGACGATGTCCGGGCGCGCTATGGCGTTGCCCTGGAGGCCGAGCCTGTGGTGGTGGGCGATGGTTAGCGAGCGGGAAATCTTTCCCCTGCTTGATGGCGAGCTCCACTTCTGGCAACAGTTCCTCTTGCCCGCAGAGAGCGCCGCACTGTTCGACAGGCTGATACAGGAAACGCCCTGGGAGCAGAGCATGATCCGGATTGCCGGACGCCCCATTCCGACTCCCCGCCTCAACGCCTGGTATGGTGATCGCGGCGCCGATTACGGCTATTCCGGCGTTTCGCTGCGCACCTTGCCCTGGACCCAGGCCCTGGCGCAACTGCGGACGCGGGTCGAGCACGCCACCGGGCACAGCTTCAACAGCGCCCTGGTCAATCTGTACCGCAACGAGCGCGACAGTGTCGACTGGCACAGCGACAACGAGGCCGAACTGGGGCCGAAACCTGTAGTGGCCTCTCTCAGCCTGGGGGAAACGCGCTGCTTCGAGCTGCGCCGCCGCGACAACCATCGCGACAAACGCAAGCTGGCCTTGGCCGATGGCGCGTTGCTGTTGATGGCCGGAGACATCCAGCGCCACTGGCAGCACCGGGTCGGCAAGGAAAGGTACGCCTGCGGCGCCCGCATTAATATTACCTTCCGAACCGTGCATAATGGTCGCTATCGCTAACGACGCCGGCGGGTGCTGTCGTCAAGAAGCAGATCAACGAGGTTCATGTCGATGATTTCAGTGCTTGTCGTGGACGATCACCAGCTTATCCGCATGGGATTGTGTGGCATTCTGGAAGACATCCCCGGCGTGGTGGTGGTGGGTCAGGCCGGCACCGGTGAGGAAGCCCTCGATTTTGTGCGCGAGCACCGCCCGGATGTGGTGCTGATGGATATCCGCATGCCGGGGATCGGCGGTGTCGAAGCTACCCGCCGCATCCTGCTCAGCGGTGTGGATACCAAGGTGATCGTGATCACGGCAGTCAACGACGATGTCCATCCCGGCAAACTCCTCAAGGCCGGGGCATCGGGGTACATCACCAAAAACACCAGCAATGATGAGATTCAGGCCGCGCTCAAGGCGGTGCGTCGCGGCAATATCTACGTCAGCCCCAGTATTGCCCAGCAACTGGTGATAAAAGGCCTCAAACCGGGCCAGGAGTCGTCACCGCTGGCGCTGCTCACCGATCGCGAACTGCAGATCGCGCAGATGATCACCAGCGGGCACCGGGCGGGGGAGGTCGCCGCGATCCTCAACATCAGCGCCAAGACCATCAATACCCACAAGTACCGCATCTACGAGAAGTTCGGGGTCAACAACGATGTCGAACTGACACTGGCGGCGGTGAAGTACGGGCTGGTCGACCCCAACGAAGTGCTCTGATGTCCGAAGTTCCCACATTCGACGCCCAGACTTTCCTGAAGACCCTCACCCAGCGCCCCGGCGTCTACCAGATGATCGGCGCGAAAGGCGAGGTGCTCTATGTGGGCAAGGCAAAGAATCTCCGCAAGCGGGTCAGCAGCTATTTCCGCAAGAGCGGGCTGGCGCCCAAGACACGGGCGCTGGTGAGCCGCATCCAGTCGGTTCAGGTCACGGTGACAGGCACCGAGATCGAGGCGCTGATTCTCGAGCAGAATCTGATCAAGCAATATCGTCCGTCTTACAACGTGCTGCTGCGCGACGACAAGTCCTATCCCTATATCTTTTTGTCCGGTGGCGAGCCTTTTCCCCGTTTGAGTTTCCACCGTGGCGGCAAGAACAAGAAAGGTCGCTATTTCGGGCCCTATCCCAGTGTCCACGCGGTGCGCGACAGCCTGGTGTTTCTCCAGAAAACCTTCCGCGTGCGTCAGTGCGAAGACAGCTTCTTCCGCAATCGCTCGCGGCCCTGCCTGCAGTATCAGATCAAGCGCTGTACAGGTCCCTGTGTCGGGCTGGTATCGGAGGAAGACTACCAGCGGGACGTGCGCCACACCGAGCTTTTTCTCGAGGGCAAAAACGACCAGATCATCCGCGAACTGGAAAAGGCCATGGACGCGGCTGCCAACGCGCTGGATTTCGAGAGTGCCGCCGAGCTGCGGGACAAGATCATCGCCCTGCGCCAGGTGCAAGCCGAGCAGATCATCGAATCCGGCCAGGGAGATGTGGATGTGGTGGCCGCCGCGGTGGCGGGCGATCAGGCCTGCGTTCACATGCTCTACATCCGCCACGGGCGCATGGTGGGCAGCCGCAGCTTTTATCTCAAGGTGCCCATCGACGAAACCCTCGGGGATCTGGTTGGCGAATTCATTTCCCAGTTTTATATAGGCGCCTCCGGTGCACGACAGATGCCGCGGGAAATTCTCACGCAGGTGGACGAGCTGGATGTGGAGGTGCTGGAAGGCGCCATCCGTCAGACTCTGGCGCGAAAGGTGGAGGTGAAAACCCGTCTGCGCGGCACGCGCGCGAAATGGTGTGAGCTGGCGCAGCGCACCGCCGAACAGAACCTCGCCGGGCGCCTGGCCTCGAAGCAGAGCATCCTCAACCGCCTCGAGTCACTGCGAGATTCCCTGGGGCTCGATCAGACGCCGGAGCGGCTCGAGTGTTTCGATATCAGTCACAGTAGCGGCGAGGCCACCGTGGCTTCCTGCGTGGTATTCGGTGTCGAGGGGCCGATCAAGTCGGACTACCGGCGTTTCAATATCGAAGGGGTTGCCGCCGGCGATGACTATGCGGCCATGGAGCAAGCCATCAAACGCCGCTTCACACGCCTGAAAAAAGGCGAGGGCCAACTACCCGACATTCTTCTCATCGACGGTGGCAAGGGCCAGATGCGCAAGGCGCAGGACATTTTGGACGAGCTCGGCATCGTCGGCGTGCAGCTCGTCGGTGTCGCCAAGGGCGTGACGCGCAAGGCGGGCATGGAAACCCTGTTCCTGGCGACGGGAGAGGGCGAGGAAATTCTGCGCCCGCAGCCCGCGGCATTGCACCTGATTCAGCAGGTGCGGGACGAGGCCCACCGCTTCGCCATTACCGGACACCGGCAGCGCCGCGACAAAAAGCGCCGCCAGTCGACGCTCGAGACCATCCCCGGTGTCGGCCCCAAGCGCCGCCGGGATCTGTTGCGACACTTCGGTGGTCATGCCGAAGTGGAGCGCGCGGGCGTCAGTGAATTGATGAAAGTTCCCGGTATCAGTCGAAAAGTGGCGGAGACTATTTACAGTGCACTTCACAATGAGTAGGTTAGCGGGCCCTCCCGCAGCGGCGATCGATTATGTGGAATTTGCCTAATCTCTTGACCTTTCTTCGGATTCTGCTGATTCCGTTGCTGGTACTGGTCTACTATCTGCCCATCGAGGGCCGCTACTTGCTGGCGGCGGCAATCTTCGCGCTGGCCGCGGTCACCGACTGGTTCGATGGCTATCTGGCACGCAAACTCGACCAGACCACAGCATTTGGCGCTTTTCTCGATCCGGTGGCAGACAAGCTCATCGTGGCGGTGGCGCTCGTCATTCTCGTGCAAAGCCGGCCCGAGCTGCTGGTGGTGTTGCCAACCATGATCATCATCGGCCGCGAGATTCTCATTTCGGCACTCCGCGAATGGATGGCGGAAATGGGGCGCCGCACCAGCGTTGCGGTTTCGATGCTCGGCAAAGTAAAAACCACTCTTCAGATGATAGCCATCATGCTGTTGCTGCTCGCCGACCCGTCACAAGGCGGCCTTTTCAACACGCTCGGTATTCTGATGCTGTATGCCGCGGCGATTCTCACCCTGTGGTCGATGATTCTCTATCTGAGCGCAGCCTGGCCGCGCCTGACCGGCAAGGAGTGAGTGAAGGGAAATAATTTTCCGATCTGTGTAGGAGCTTGCCTGCAAGCGACCGCCACGGAACCTGTCGTCCGCGGGCAGGCTCCTGCGCAGGCAGATTCGCACAGAAAAATGGTGCCGGGAGCGGGAATCGAACCCGCACGGCCTTGCAGCCCCGAGATTTTAAGTCTCGTATGTCTACCAATTTCATCATCCCGGCAGTTTTGCCCTGTTGCGCGCGAGCACGCGAATGCGTAATCGCTATATGGGGTCCAGGCAAAATCACCCCTTGAGAATTTTTCAGTGCGCCGATCTCGGCACGTCTTGGAGGGCTGTACTGCGGGGTACCAAGCCTGAAACCGGCAATCGTTATCGTTGTTGAAATGGAGGCGCGAGCCGGAGTCGAACCGGCCTACGTGGATTTGCAATCCAGTGCATAACCGCTTTGCTATCGCGCCGTTGAAACCTTGCTATCAGGCGGAAGTCTTTCGACTTCATCAAGGGTGGCTATTCTATGGAATCGCTGCCGATAATCAAGTGTATAGCGATAGTTTGCCGGAAATTACCATGCGGGGCAGAGCCATTATCCCATTCATACCAAGGGGTAATGGCGGGGTGTTCATCAGGGCGCCGTCGGCGTGCTTTCGAGGCGAGAAGCCAGCAGTGATTGCGCTTCTTCGTCGAGCGCTTGGGTCAGCCTGTTGGAGAGAGCCGCCAGGCCGGTATTCATGAACAGCAGCGGGATGGCGATACCGAGGCCGAGTACCGTTGCGATCATTGCCTGGCCGATTCCGTTGGCCATGAGCCTGGGATCGCTCGAGCCGGATGCGGTGATGGCGTGGAAGGTGATGATCATGCCGATTACCGTACCCACCAGCCCCAGCAGAGGACCGGCGGCGACCACGAGCTTGAGGAATGCCTGGAAACGTTGCAGCGGCGGAATCTCCCGCAGCACGGCTTCGGAGAGGCGCAACTCCACCACTTCCGGATCATCCGTCTCTTTCACATCGGAGCGGAATGCGAGTCTCAGGCGGCCAATCGGATTGGTCGCTTTGGGCTCGGGTTGATCGTGCAACTGCTCATTTACCCTGCGGCGTACCAGGAACAGGTAGCCGTACTGGTACAGCGCCAGGCAGAAGCCCAGCAGGCCCACGGCGACGATCAGGTAACCCACCACTTCGCCCCTGATGATGCGGTCGACGAGGGTAGGGCGGGTGGAGACAAGATCCAGCAAGGCGCCGCGCGAGGGATCCACCACGGCTTGCTGATAACTGTCGGCGCCCGTGGCCGCCACGAATTTGCGTGTCATGGCACGGTCCGCGCCGCCGAGCTGGCTCGGCATGACGCGCAGCGTCTGTTCGGTGGAAGAATATTCCAGGAACTGGTTGCCCGACATTGCGACGAAGGGGCCGATACGCACCACGTCGCGCTCCTCCACGGAATCATCGGGTAACACCACAGGGGTGCTGTATTTGATCACCTTGCCGGTCTCGGTCATTTCCCGATGCAGCTCGTACCACATGCGTTCCAGCTCGGTAAATGCTGGCAATGCCTTGGCATCGGCGATGCGACGCATGAAATTGATACGCGATTCATTACCCTCGACGGAGCCCAGCTGGGTATTGATCAACGATTGAGTGAATACCGAAGAGGCATCGCCAGCAACCTGGCGAGTGACGCCGAACAACTCACCCAGGTTGCCCTGGTGCTGGTGGAGAAGCTCCTGCATCTCCTTGATGCGCGCATCGTTCTGTTGCCACTGGGCGTCGAGAGCATTGCTTCTTGCCTCGGCCTTGTTGCGGCGCGCGGTGGCCTCGTTGGCAAGGCGCTCCTGCTTGCGCAGCTCCTCAGTCTGTTCCGCCTCGCGGGCGGCCCAGATCCTGGCTTCTCGCGCCTTCATCTGTTGTGCCTGATTTTGCAGGTCCGCCATCGATACCGCCAGCGCCGGCAGGCTGGATACACCGAAAACCAACGCGGTAAAACCTAGAATCAATCCACGCAGTTTCATCATGAACGAACCTCTTCCGGAGCGGGGACGGGCACCCGAATCAAATCGGGAGCGAGCTCTTTTTTGGCGACGCGAAAGGCCTGGGTGATGGCTGATCTGAGACTGGAGTCGACGACCCACTGGTTGTCGGCCTTGCTCCAGTACGCCACTTCGCTGCCATCTTCGGTGCGATACAGCAACGTGACGCGACCCACGCGGATGAAGTCGACCTCCCGGCCGTCGCTCAGCGTGCCTTTGTAGGTTTCCAGGGTACGGCCATAATCGAGCTCGATCTGGTAGGCTTCCAGAAGGCGGCGGTAGCGCTCGGCGTGAGAGACCGACGCGTCGGTCATGAGTTCATCCAGCTTTGCCATGCGTGCCTGGCGATCCGAAACCGTATCCTGAAAGGGCAAATCCTTGGCGACAAACGACTTCAGGCTGCTGTGCATGCGGTCGAGCATGGCCGGCAGTTCGGCGGCAACGCCGTCGAGTCTCTCGATCTGCGCCTGGATCGTCAGTTCCTCGGACTTCTGGGATTCCAGCTGTTTTTGCAGAAGCTCGTTGTGAACGGTGATGGCTTCCGCCTCGGACATGAGCCTGGCGTAACGCTGCGCGGCATCATCCGCGGCATAGGCAGAGACCGGGGACGCCAGTGCCAGAGCCAGGAGGCTGCAACAGGAATATCGTTTGAACTGCATAAATCTTCCGTTAAGCAAGTTAAGCACCTCAACTGGTTTGCGCTTTGATCAACTGGAGATAGCCGTCAGCCATCTTCTTGTGCTTGTCGAAATTCTTCGCCTGATTGAAAGCCTGCTGCGCGGCCTTGTAGTCCTTCAGATTGAAGTTGGCGATCCCCAGGAGAATCTGCGCGTTGCCGGTATCCTTGAGTTTGCCTTTGCGAAGGCCGTTCTGCAGCGCGCTGACAGCGGCTTTCCATTCGCTGCGCTGCACCTCCACTTCACCCAGGCGCACGTAGAGATCACCGCTGGCTGACATGTCGGCCGCTTTTTTCAGGGGCGTGACGGCCTTGGCGAATTCACGCGCCGCGATCCAGCAGTTGGCTTGTTTTTCGTAGAGTTTGAGATCCACCTTTACCTGGTTTTTTTTGATCGCGTCTTCGAGCGTGGTCGCACAGCGATAGGGGAGCGTGTTGTACAACTGCAAGTCGGTCAGGCGGCGGATATCGGAGTCGTCCGTGAGAAGACCTGCGTTGTAGCCCATCTGCATCACCGCCAGGGATTTTTCGAAATCCTCGAGTTGGCCGTAGACGGAGGACAGCTGCAACCAGTAGTTTTTCTTGTCCGGCGCGGAGGCGACCAATTGCTTCAGCACTGGCAGTGCCTTGGAATATTGCTCCTGTTGAAGGTAGAGGGCGACAACCAGTTGAATCCAGCTCTCCTGGGGTTTTTCCGACATCGCCACGGCTTTTTCGGCATTGGGCAGAGCGCGCTGCAATTGGTTTTGCTGATAATAGGCAACCGCCAGCAGGTAGTACGCCGCGGAGTTTGGCTCCTTTGCAACCCTGAACCATTCCTCGAGCGCCGCGGCGCCTTCCTGCCATTTGTCCTCGGCCATGAACATCTGGGCGAGTTGATAGCGCGTATCGGCGACTTCGTTTTGATTGAGGCCGCCGGCGCTGATCGCCGCCTGCAGGTGTTTGCGTGCCGTGCCGTAATCATCCTGGGCCGCGGCGATACTGGCCCAGATCTGTTCGGTCTTGCTGCGCTCGTAGGGACTCAGGCTGTCCACCTTGATTTTCGCCATCGAGGCTTTTGCCGCGGCGTAGTTCTCGGCATTGAGGAATTCGATGGCTTCGGTAAGCAATTTCCCCGTGGCAGCGTCGATGGAGCCCGCCGAGGCCGGCGGCTTGCTGTCTTTTGACGTCTGTGCCGCCAGCAGCGGCGCGTGGGCGACGACCGCGGCGAGAATCAGGGATATTGAAGTATGTAATACGCGCTTCTTGTGCATCGTCATTACTTCTCGAGTGCAAATACAATTTTCTGACGGACGCCGACCCGTTCCACGGGAACGCCATCTTCGATTTTGGGGTTGTAGCGGTAGCGCAGAATGGCCTTGATGGCAGCTTCGTCAAACATGCCCTTGGGTTTGGCGTCGATGACGATGGCATCCTTTACCGAACCGGTTCCGGTGATCGTGAACTGCACCACCACCCAGCCCTCGATACCGCGGTTGAGGGCGCGCATGGGGTAGTCCGGCGGCACTCTCACCAGAGGAATGGTGTCGCGGTCCGAGCCTGCGCTCAGGGACATCTTCGACATCGCACCGCGAGCGTCGAGACGTGGCGCAAGCTGCGCGACGTTGCTGTCCACGCTGGCCGTGCTCATCTGGATTTTTGGTACTTCCGGTGCGACTGGCGGCGGTTCGCGCTCGACTTTTTCGTCGCGCTTGCTGGCCACGTCCGTGTCTTTTCTCATCCGGGTAAATTCGATTCGGGTAGCTTCCCGCACACTCTCGACGTCCACATCTTCGCTGATCAGTCCCGCGAGGACGGAGAAGAACGACGCCATGAGCAAGCCGCCGATGATGAGGGCGACTGGAATCCTGATACTCGCGTTCAAAATATCTACTCCTGGGTTTCCACGTCAGTTCTTTATTTCGTTGTCAGCGGCGATGGCGATTTCCTTGACGCCGCCGAGGCGGACTTCATCCATCACTTTTGCAATCATGCCTGCCTTGGAGTTGCGATCGGCGAGAATCACCACGGAATCGTCGGGCCGTTCGATGTGCAGACGCTCGATGATGGTGCGAATTTCGCGCAGATCGACCGACTGCCGGTCCAGCCAGATTTCACCATTTTCACGAATGGCGATAAGGAGGTTTCCCGATTCGCGCGCCTCCGCCGTCGAGGCGAAGGGATTGAATACGGTGATTCCCGGCTCCTTGACGAAGGATGTGGTGATGATGAAAAAAATCAGAAGGTTGATGGTGAAATCCAGCATCGGTGCCAGATCGATACCATGGTCGTCACTTGATGCCGTGTGTCGCTTTACCTGCATAGCGATGCCCTACATGTTAGCCGGTGACAATTATTCCGACGTGGTGAAAGTAATGTTGTAAATGCCACCCAGGTGCACCTGATCGACCACGGACACCAAAACGTGAGTGGGAGCCATTTCGCTTGCCACCACCAATACGCCCGTGTCCTGATCCACCGCGCTGGCGCGCTCGACGTTTGCGCGAATGGCGCGAACATCGATTTCGCGGTTGTCCATCCACACGTCTCCGGACTCGAGAATCTGAATCTGGACGCTTTTGCTGTCGCTGTTCTCGGGCTGCTCGAAGCCGGTGGGGCGGCTGACTTCCACCGCCGTGGTCTTGACGAACACCGCTGTGATGATGAAAAAGATCAACAGGTTGATGACGAAGTCCAGCATCGGCGCCAGGTCGATACCATGGGATGATCCCCCGCTGTGGGGTTGTGAACGTCTCTTCAGGCGCATGGCTACAGTGGCATCCTATCGGCAAGCAGCTCGGTTTCGCGTGCTGCGCGTGTGCGGAAATAATGAACGGGGTACAGGCCGATGATGCTCACCGCCAATCCGGTCATGGTGCAGATCATCGCTTCGGACACGCCGCTGGCCATGCTCCGGGCATCCGCGTTGCCACGCAGCGCCATGGAGTCGAACACCCCGAGCATGCCCGTGACGGTGCCGATCAAGCCGAGCAGTGGCGCCAGTGGCACCAGCACCTGCATGATCGGCAGGCCCGCGTTCATGGAATAATTGAGGCGCGAGATCATCGCCGAGCGAATCTGCCGCGCACACCAGGAATCGTGATCCTCGCGCGCCTGCCACTGAGCCTGAAGCTCCGCGGCCTGGCCCGGAAAGATGCGCCGGAAATACCACATGCGTTCGATGACCAGGGCACACAACAGCACACCGCAGGCAAAAATCCAGGCGACGTAGGGGCCACCATCTTCAATCAGGTGAGAAACCCCTTTGACGATAGGGAGTGTCTCAAACACGGTGCGCCCTCTCGATGCTTTCGGCGAGCATGCCCGCGGATTGCTCTTCGAGCACCTGGGTAACGCCGCGTGACAGGGCACCCAGCAGGGCATTGCCGAACAGAAGTGGAATGGCGATTCCCAGGCCGAGTACGGTAGCGATCATCGCCGCACCGATACCCGCCGCCATCAGCTTGGGATCGCTGGAGCCCGATTCCGTGATGCTCTGGAAGGTGATGATCATCCCCAACACGGTACCGATCAGGCCGAGCAGTGGCCCGGCGGCAACCGAGAGACTCAGCAGCGCTTGGGCTCTTTCCAGTTTGGGAAGCTCGCGGGACACGGCCTCTGAAATTCTCAGCTCGGCGGCGTCGGAATCCTGCTCGATATTTTTCGGGTCGCCCTTGAAGGCGAGCAGAACGCGGCCGAGCGGATTGTCGTTGGTGGGCTTGTCGAGGTTCTTGAGCTGGGCGCCAACCTTGAGACGGACCAGTACCAGGTAGACGAACTGGAACAGGAACGCCAGTGCCGCGACGGCGCCCACCAGCAGAATCACGTAGTTGATGTGTTCACCGTGCTTGATGCGATCGACCCAGGTCGGCCTTTCCACGTACAGCCCCATCAGCACGCCGCGGGCCGAGTCGACCACCGTTTGCACGTAGCCTTCGGAGGCGGATTCCAGAGCGCGACCGTAGGCGAGGATGTCGCTGGGCGGCTGGCGCGGATAAACGGTGAGAGATTGCAACTCGGGATTGTAGGCGAGGTGCTTGCCGTCGGAGACCGCGTTGAACGGGCCGACCCTGACCACCGTGGCGTCGACCACTTCACCGCCGGGTTGCACCACATCGGTTTGATATCTGGCGACCTGGCCGCTGGCAATCATTTCCCGCTGCATTTCAAACCAGATCCTTTCCAGGTCTTCGGTGGTGGGGGTATTTTTTGCCGTGGACAACTGGCGCAGGACCTCGGAACGGGGCGGCTGGCCCGGCTCCGGTTTCAATTGCGAAGAGATCAGGGATTGTTGCAGCGCGATGGAAAGGTCGCCGGCAACCTGGCGGGACAGGCCGAAAACCTGGGTCAGGCCGAGGGCGTCGATCTTGTCGCGCAGCGCCTTGTTGGATTCGCGCAATTTGACTTCGTTGGCGGAAAACGCCACCGCCAGCGCGTCTGATTTCAGCGCCAGCGCATCGCGTTTGCCTTGCGCTTCGGCGAGCATACTGGCCTGTTCGCCGGGGGAGGCTGCGTTGTAGGTCGCCACGCGCTGCTGGAACACTTTTTCGTCCTGGGCGCGCGAAGCGCTCACTTCCTGCAGCAATGTATCGAGATCATTTGCCACGACGGCGGGCGCCGCGTGAAACATCGCAGCGACTACAGCAACTTTCAAGACGTTTTTGAACGTGATCACTACCTTACCTCCTGGGGAGCGGGAACCGGAACCCTCAGCAAATCTGGAGGGCCGTCTTTTCTGGCGATGCGACGGGCTTCGGAAACGGCATGAGCGTACTGGTCGGCGCGCACCCATTCTTTTTGGGAGGCATCCCAGTACCCGGTTTCATTGCCATCCAGTGATTGATACAGCAACGACACGCGACCCAGGCGTACGAAGGAAACGGTGCGCGCGTCGGGGCCCGTTCCCAACTGACCAAAGTAGGTGTCGAGTGTGCGGCCATTTTCCAGTTCGATCTGATACGCCTCCATGATGCGGCGATATTTCTCGGAAAGCGTCACATCGGCGCGGGACATGATTTCTTTCAGGGAATCGACGCGCGCGGTGCGCTCCTCCAGCATGAACGGCACGTCCAGGGCCACAAAGCGCTCCAGTGCTTCCACCATCTTGACCATCAACGGCTGCACTTCGCGGTTGGTGGTTTCGATATCCAGCAGCTGACGCTCGATCGATGTCATCTCGTCCTTCTGGGACGCGACCTGCTTGTTGAGCTCCGCGTTGTATTTCTCGAGACTTTCCGCGTCGGCCACGGCCGTGGCATAGCGCCCGGCTGCATCCTGCGCGCGGTCACGAATTTCGTTGATGCGCTTCTGCGACGCCGATGCAGCCTTGTCGGTCGCCTCCTGGGTGGCGAGAGCCGAATCCAGGGTCTGCGCCACGACGGCTGAGCCTGCGAAGGTGGCACTGGCACTGAGCAACAGCGCCAAGCTCCTCCTGAACCTCACGGGGGAAAGGATCATGATAAAAAACGCCTCCAGATCAAAAGTTTGCGTTATGTCGGTGTCGATGTTGTCAGCCTTTCAAGAAGCGGGGGGTGGGCTTTTTATCCCGTCACTGCGCCATGGCGATGGGTGCCTTGCACAATAGAGCCTCTTGTCGGTTACCAATTTTTTTTGCCATATCAGACCGTCCGCGCAAGTGAGCAGGCCCACGGCGTTTCTCGGAAAGTACACAAAAATATCATCCCTGAGTTTTGTTGCGTCCAAGGTGGATTGCACGAAAGGTGCTACCAATCACTATGTCCTGTCTCAGAGCGAGAGGACAGTGTCCGGGCTTTTTGAAAGCGGTTAGTCGTTGCTGGCGACGTTGTCTTTCACACGCCTCTATCCCTGAAAAGAGTGCTCGCGTTTTCCATTTTTGTGCGGCTTTGACAAGCGCTATTTCGCGATCACACGAGACGAAACCGTGGTAGGTCTTCCTGGCCGTATGTTTCTTTCCCTGGGGCTACCACTTCGCCGGCACTGGCTGGTGCATTGATCAAGGGCAAGCTTCCTGCTGGCGATTCTATATGAATGAAACAAGCGCTTGGTATGGTAGCCCTCGGCAAATTAATACTTACTACCTCACGACACCACAAAGTGTTACCTTTTTCCTCAGCAAGGCAAATGGCGGACAACTACGCTGTATTAAAATTACTCATCTGGGTCTAGTATTACCGCGCTAGAGTTACTTCGAGATAGGAAAGTCACATCGTTTTTCGAGATTGTGCTGCGTAGAAATTGGTTCCATGCTATGAGGGCGACAGAGCTTATAGGAAGCTCTGAACAATGACCCAATTTCCGCACTGACGGTTGAAGAATGAGCTTATCATCAATGACAAAGGCTCTTTTTCGTCAATTTCGGCAAGAATTCGCCCTTTCGAGCGTCCGCTCCGATGCTTTGGCCGTATTTCAGGCGCTACTTGCCTGCAGACCTTGTCTTCTCGCTTTCTTGAGAAGCGTTTTCCCTGCCATCACCAGGTTGACCAGGGCACAGGAGACAAACAAGTGATGGGTGTTCTTCGCCAACCCGCGATAGCGTACCTTGGCGAAGCCGAAG